>Ga0070717_10000451_pt1 | contig 26017 bp, 11 predicted proteins | sample LARL113metaG_FD_71366 | JGI IMG/M metagenome (GOLD analysis project Ga0070717, IMG submission 71366) | Corn, switchgrass and miscanthus rhizosphere microbial communities from Kellogg Biological Station, Michigan, USA - LAR L11-3 metaG | ecosystem: Host-associated > Plants > Roots > Rhizosphere ...
CCGGCGTTGAGAAAGCGCGGGCCGATGCGGCGATCGAGGCCCATGCCGCGCGCCACTTCTTCGACGTCGGCTTCGACGGCTTCGCAGACATTGGCGACGGAATTGATGAAGCTGATCTTCATGGCGAGGAAGGCATTGGAGGCGTGCTTGATGAGTTCCGCGCTTTTGGCGCTGGTGCGCACCAGGGGCGCGGGCTGCATCTGGTTGCAGGGGCCGGTGAGGCTGCCGGCCTTGCGATAGTAGGTTCCGTCGGTCAGGGGGCGATAGATGCGGGACAGGACGCGAAAGGCGCGGTCGCTGCCGGTGCCGACGACGATGCGGTCGGGATGAAGGAAGTCCAGGACCGCTGTGCCCTCGCGAAGGAATTCGGGATTGGAAACCACGTCGGCTTGGTCGCGGGCCACGCCGTGGCGATAGAGCACGCGCGAGATCCAGTCGCTGGTGTAGACGGGGACAGTGCTTTTTTCGACGATGACGCGGTAACTGTCGATGGCGCGGGCGATCTCTACGGCCACGGCTTCAACGTAGGACAGATCGGCATCGCCGTTTTCGAGGGGGGGCGTGCCGACCGCGATGAAGATGGCCGCGGAGGCGCGGACTGCGTCGGCCAGCGACGTACTGAAGGTCAGGGAGCCCTTCTTCTGGCGGCGGAGCAGTTCTTCGAGGTGCTCTTCATGGATGGGGATGAGGCCGTTTTGCAGGGCTTCGATCTTGGCCGCGTCGTTGTCAACGCAGATGACGGAGTGACCGATCTCGGCGAAACATACGGCCGCGACAAGTCCGACATAGCCGCATCCGACCACCGCGATATTGACGGATGAATCTTCCGGCTCCGCTATAGAATCAGGGGAAATAATCTCGATGTGTTGTGTCATCTATTGGACCCTTTGAACAGAGGGAGGACTACCATCCTCTAGATGCGGGTGGGGGTTTTTGTGTCGTATGATCCTTTAACACGGCTGTACTAGTCATAAGAATGAAGGGGCGGCTAGGTTGCGCGCGAGTTTTTCGATCAGCCTCGACGGGCGGCGCGTGGAAGTGGTTGCGGGCACGACGGTGGCCGCGGCGATTCTCCAGGCGGGGTGCGCCAGCCGGGTGTCAGTGCGTGGCGAGCCGCGCCAGCCGCTGTGCGGGATGGGGACCTGCTATGAATGCCGCGCGCAGATTGATGGACGACCGCAGCAGCGAACGTGCCAGATCCTGTGCCGTTCGGGCATGCAGGTTGTGACGCGATGAGCCACGGCTGCGACGTTCTCGTGATCGGTGCGGGGCCCGGTGGGCTGGTGGCGGCGGCGGTCGCAGCGGATGCGGGATTGCGGGTTTGCTTGGTGGACGACAATGCGTCTGCCGGGGGACAGATCTGGCGCGGCGGAGTGGGGCATGCGAACGCGGAGGCGGCACGATGGTTGCGCCGGTTGGAGCGAGCGCGGGTGGAAATGCGGTTCGGCTGGCGCGCTGTTTCGGCTCCGGGCGCGCATGTTTTGCGGATCGAGCAGGCTGGGCAGTTTGCGGACGTTGAATATTCGTCGCTCATTATCGCCGCCGGAGCGCGGGAATTGTTTCTGCCGTTTCCGGGGTGGACGCTTCCGGGTGTGTATGGAGCCGGCGGATTGCAGGCATTTGTAAAGTCAGGATTCGATATTCGCGGGAAGCGCGTGGTGGTGGCGGGGACGGGTCCGCTGCTGCTTGCGGTGGCGGCGCATCTGCGAGGGGCGGGCGCACAGATTGTTTGCATCGTGGAGCAGGCGCCGATGGAGCGGCTGGCGCGATTTTCAGTCAGACTGCTGGGCGGGCATCCGGGCAAACTGCTGGAGGGCGCGGGCTACGCGGTGAAAATTGCGGGCGTTCCGTATCGAACCAGCGCATGGGTGACGAGTGCATGGGGGCGTGAGCGGCTGGAAAAAGTAACCATTCGTTCCGGCAGGCGAATTCTCGAGGTGGAAGCCGATCTGCTGGCGAGCGGCTATCACCTGGTGCCGAACACGGAACTCGCCCAGTTGCTGGATTGCGAGATTGAGTCAGGTTATGTGCGGGTGGACGAATTGCAACAGACGTCGGTGAGCGGGGTTTATTGTGCCGGTGAATTGACGGGCATCGGCGGCGTGGAGAAGGCGAAAATCGAGGGCCGGATCGCCGGGTTGGCTGCAAGCGGACAGGTTGAAGAGGCGAGGACCCTGTTGGGGCAACGCGACCGGCAAATAGGGTTCGCGCGCGGTCTTTCGGCTGCGTTTGCATTGCGCGATGAACTGCGCATGCTTGCGACGAGCAGTACGCTGGTATGCCGCTGCGAAGATGTGGACTACGAGGCGCTGGCGCAATGCGGTTCGTGGCGCGAGGGGAAGCTGCATACGCGTTGCGGCATGGGGCCGTGCCAAGGCAGGATCTGCGGACCGGCTACGGAATTTCTGTTTGGGTGGAAATTGCCCGCTCCTCGTCCGCCGGTTTTTCCCGTGGATGTGGGAGTGCTGGCGCAGGCGTGGGGGGATGAAGCGACTGCCCAGAAGAGTCTCCGACCCTGATGAATCGGTCGATCGGCATCGGTGGTGCAAGCGATAAGTAAAGCAGGTCCTTCGCTGCGCTCGAGGATGACAGCGAATGGACCGTGCTTGGCAGTGTGTGTAATCGCTTACCGGTCCGCCCGTCGCAGCACGACCAGAATGGCGGGCGGAATCTGCCAGTCAGAGCCGATGGAAGGATCCGATCCATCGGGAGCGGGCCCGATATCCGGCGCGTCGGGCGCCTTCTGCGGGGGCTTGGGCTGCTCCCAACCCAGGTTGATCGTGCGCTGCAGTTCGATCCGGTCGCCCTTGATTGATCCGGTGAAATTGTCGTTGCCTATCTTGAAAGCCACGGCGCTGCCATCAACCTTGCCGCCCACGATGGGTGCCGGCACATCGCTGCCGCCGATGAAACTGACGCCGGTGCCTTCGACGGTGCCGGTCAGAGTGCTGCCCTCCTGCTGCAGTGAATACACCGAATCGCCGCTGGCGAGGAAGGCGAGAACTTCTGAACCGCCTTCCGCCATGCGCTCCGGTCGCCACAGGCCGGTGATGCCTGAGCCTTTGGGTATCTCGCGCTCCCACACGGCAAGTTGCGGACGTAGTGTAACTGTTTTCGAATTGATGGTTGCGCTGGCCGAATTGAGTCCAGGCGAGGTCGCTTCGATGGTGATGTTGCCGGCCTTCTTCGTCGACTGGACCACGGCCATGCAATACCCGCAGAACGCTTTGCGCGATGTCCCTTTGTCGGAGCCTTGATCGGTCGGGTCGCCGTTGCCGAGGCCGATAAGCTTTCCTTGGCCCGTGACCTTGAACGTCACCTCGTTTTCCGTGATTGGCACCACGCGGTCCTGTGCATCTCTTACTTCGACGGCAAACATCGCTACGTCCTCACCATCGGCGCCGACCTCCTGCCGGTCCGCGCGCATCACGAGCTTCGCCGGCGCGCCGGTGGTTTCGCGTTTTTCCGTCATCACCACCTTGTCGCCTTTGTAACCGCGCGCTTCGATGCTGCCGGGCGCGTATTTCACCGTCCATGCCACGTGCGAGTCTTTCTTCATATCCTTAGTGCCCAGGCTCTGCCCGTTGTGCAGCAGTTCCACCTTGTCCAGGTTCGAAAACACCCACACTGCGATGGTCTTGCCTTCCATGCCCTGCCAGTTCCAGTGCGGAAACAGGTGCAGCACCGGTTCATTCGTCCACCAGGATTTGTAGTAGTAGAACGAGTCTTTTGGAAAACCGCACATGTCGATGATTCCGTACTGGGAGCTGATGTTGGGCCAGCCATTGGGCGAGGGCTCGCCGCGATAGTCGAACCCGGTCCACACGAATCCACCAGAGAGCCAGGGTTGCGCATTGCAGAACTTCCACCAGCCTTCAGCGGAGGCGCGCCCGGTTGTGGTGTACGGATCGTAGGACGACACGTAGCCTTTCTTCGGATCGGTAATGTAGATTCCGCGCGTGCCCACGGCGCTCACCGTCTCGGTGCCCATCACCGGCTTCTCGGGATGCTTCTTGTGGAACTCTTCGGCTTGCGGGTCCATGTAGTTGTAACCGGCAACGTCGCACTCCACCAGCCCGCCCGCGGTCCCGATCGCGCCGGTGGGCGCAATCGAAACCGGCCGCGAGCCGTCCAATTGCATGGCGAGAGCCTTCATGGCGGAGAGGATCGACAGACCTTTGGCGGTGTTCGCCTGGCCCTCTTCATTTCCCATCGACCACATGAACACGCTGGGGCGGTTGCGGTCGCGCCGGACCAAATTCGCGAACTGGGCCATGCCTTCCGGATTCGACGACATCATGCGCGTCTCATCGAATACCAGGATGCCCATTTGGTCGCAGGCATCCAGCAGTTCCGGCGTGGGGGGGTTGTGCGAGGTGCGCAGCGAGTTGCAGCCCATGTCCTGCAGCCTGCGGATGCGGTAGTACTGCACGGCATCGGGCAGAGCCGCGCCGATCCCTGCATGATCCTGGTGATTGCAGGTGCCCTTCAGCTTGACGGGCTTGCCGTTCAGAAGGAATCCCTTTGCTCCATCGAAGGCCACTGTCCGAATGCCGAAGTGCGTTTCGCAGCGATCGACAGTTCCCGTTTCGGTTTGCAACTCCGTCACCAGCCTGTAGAGGTTGCGTTCCTCGAGCGACCACACTTGCGGTCCCTTTAGATCGATCTTCTGCTCGAATGTGTTCTCTTCTCCATTGGGAATGGAAGCCGGCGAACTGGTCGCGCGTCCCACGGTTTCGCCGGAAGGACTGAGAACGGTCGACACTACGCGTACCTTTTGTGCATCCTTGCCGTGATTGTTTACGTCGGTGCGGATCGCCAATCCGGCCGCGCCCGGCTTCACATCGGCCTTCACAAACGTGCCCCATCGCGGCACGTGCACAGGGTTTGTCTTCACCAGCCAGACGTGGCGGTAAATGCCGGCGCCCTCGTAGAACCATCCATCGCTTGAGGTCGCATCCACGCGCACCAGCAGCACGTTCCTGCCGCCGGGATTCGCAAAGTCGGTGAGATCGAAGCTGAATGGATCGTACCCGCCGCTATGGCGGCCGATGTAGAACCCGTTGAACACCACCATGGTCTCGCGATACGAGCCGTCGAATTCAACGGTGATGCGCTTGCCGGCATCTGCCGCGGGCAGTTCGAACACGCGGCGATACCAGCCGACGCTTGTGCCCGGATAGTTGCGGCCCAGCGGATAGAATCCCTTGTTCTGCAGGGCCTGATCGTTCTGGAAGGGCAGCTCGACGGCCCAGTCGTGGGGAAGGTCGACAGGCCGCCACTCGCCATCGTCGAAGGCAATGGTGCCCGCCGGCATGAAATTGCCGGTCTTCTGAAAATTGCCGGTCTCGCCGCTGCCGAATCCAAAATCCTTGCTGGGATCGTTGGCATTTCCGAAATGGAAGCGCCAGCCGAAATCGAGCAGCAGGCGCTCGCGTCCGGCGCCTTTCATGGCCGCGTCGTCGGTATCCCGCAGCGGCGGCTCGAAGAGCGGCTCGGCCGGTTGGCTGAGTTCCATCGCGGCGCCCATGGGTCCCATGCCTTGTACGGCGGCCACGGCAGCGGGAGCCAGCAGGCTGGTCTTCAACATTTGTCGGCGTGAAAAGGTTTTCATTTTGTCTCCGTAAACTGTCCCCGCATGGTCCCGCGGCGGGTAGATTGCAAATTTGTTTCAGATTTCTGAGCGAGCGAAGTATACGCCCGCAGCGATTTGGACTACAACCTTGCCGACGTTTTTCGGTGCGGACGATGGATCTAACGAAGGATCGGTGGGATGGCTTCGGTGGTATCCAGGTCTCAAAATCGAGATCTCCACCCCACGGACGAAGGCCAGTCCGTGGGGACCCCGGACCTGGGGCACCCGGCTGAGATCGGATGCGGAAAGAACAACTGCAGATCCTTCGACTGCGCGCCTCCGGCGCTCCGCTCAGGATGACAATTAAGAGAATCATTTTTTGCGCGAATCAATAGCTGCACCTTACTTCACTGCACCCATGGTTGGTGCGATCCACGAGAAGACGAAATCCGTGATCTCCGGGAACTGCGACACGATGAGACCGAGTGCCGGAACCCCAATGAAGCTGACCATGCGCAGCCAGAAATGCGCGCCGAGCGCACCCGGTTGGGTGTTGGTGATGTGGCTCAGGGTACTGTCGCGATCCAGGCCCGCGAAGACTGTTCCCACCACCGCTCCGATCAGGAGCAACAGCAAAAGCAGCGAAATGGAAATGGTGGGGCGCGGCGTATAGGGATACAGTCCCACCGCAAGCGCCATGGCTGCAAACATGCCGGCAATGGAAAGCACCATGGTGCGCATCCGTCCCAGCAGGTTCTGCAAATAGCCTACATAGATGAGGCAAACGAACTCTTCGCCCGCGCGCACCGCCCGGTTGTTGCTCAACTGAATCCGCTCGTCCGCTTCTCCCTCGCCGGCCGGCGGCTGCACCTCCAGCGAGCTGTGTTCTGCGCGCCATTCCGGCGTCAGCAGATCGTCCATCACGGTTTCGGCGCAGCCACGGAACCAGATTCGGATTCCCTGCGCCTCGGCGTTGTTTAGCATGGCGAAGTCTCTTCCTTCGGCGCGGCGCTCCACAAACTCGCGGCCTTCCTCCCAGGTGGCGCGCACGGATTCGCGCAGTCCGGCTGTTCCCGTGTTGCGCCATTCAAACGAATTGAGTTCGTTTCCCAGGTGGCGCAGCGATTCCATCTGGCGGGAAAAGACCTTGGCGCGGGCACGCGACCCGGCGCCGCTAAGCCGCCACAGCGATCGCATCGACAGACCCTGCAGTGCCGCGAAGGTTCGCCGCAGAGGCAGGCGATCGAGCGTGACCAGGAGCCGCTTCAGCACCAGCCACGTGGAATAGAACTGCATGGCCTCCAGCAGAACGAGATACAGCCCCATGCCCACCAGCACATGCATGGTGCGATTGAAGGCGATGTTTTCCATGCTGTGCAGCACCAGGTCGAAGGCCTGCATCCACGCCCGCTGGAGCACGAAGGCCAGCAGCAACACCAGGAGCAGGGGAAGCAGGTACATGAGCATGGTCGCCCGGCCGAAACGTGGGAAGGGTAGGGCCGCCTGGTCAATGCGGTCACCCAATTGGTTGTCGAGCTCTTTCTCTTGTTCCTTGGCGCCGCGGGGCAGCAGAGGACGCCCGTCACCCAAGAGCGCGAGGCCCGCCAGCGATTGCCAGAACCACCAGTAAAACCCGGCCAGCATGGCGATGAGCGACACCAGCGGCGAGACACCGCTGGTGAGGTGTACGGCGCGGTAGGCCGTGGTGATTCCACTCTCGTTATCACCAAATTCGAATGTGAGCCAGCCGGCCGCGCCGAATACAACGATGGCCAGAAACATCCATCCCGTGACAAGGCGCGAGAACTGCAGACGCTGGTTCCGAAGCGTCTGTGCATCCTGATCCGGCGGGGCAGCGCCGCCGGGCACCGGCCAGCTCCACCACCGCAGTTCGAAAATCGCCAATAGGCATGCCATTGCGGTAGCCATGCCCGTGATTACCACCCATGCCCGGTCGGTGAGATCGAGAAAGGCAAACATGCGCGCGGCGGCCAGAAACAGGATCAACAACAGGCAGCACACCGCTGTCCAGCCTGCCGCGATCAGCACCGGACCTCGCTGTCCCTCCAGGCGCGTGAACTGCACAAACATGCCCAGGTCCTGGCGGTCCCATCCATAGCGGCACGCAAAGTAGTGCATCGAGAACAGCAGGATGGCAAGCACGGTGCAGAACCGCCACGACGAGGACAGGCTAAGCCGTTGCGGCCGCAACTCGTCCTTGGGGTTGGGCGGCACTTTGTTCTCACTTTTCTCCACCACGGCCGCACTCGAAAAACGCGGGGAATTTCCCAGCGTGTCTTTCAGGGTGGCCAGGGGCCAATACCCGTCGCGCCCAATCACCGCCAGCCATGTAGCCGGTTGCGCATCGGTTTCGTCGCCCATCCTTTCCCAGAAGGGAAGCGCGTAATCGGGAATATCCGCTTTCGCGGGATGCCTGAATGGCTGCTGCGACCTGGCCTCTTCCGCAGTCGTTCCGGGATCGGAGATGAGGAAGCGCCCGGCCAGGTAGGCGCCCTCCATCGTGTACGCTCCGAAAACGCGGTGCGCATGCTGAGGCACATTATTAACCTGCCGTGTCCAGTCCTGCCCGCGCGGGAGCAGCGGAAAACTGGAAAGCGCGGCCACGCCGCGAAACTCGGTCGAATCCACCTCGCGCGCGAACAGCAGGTCCGACCCCATGGTGATGATGTATGCAGTGGGATAAGCGCGATGCATGAAGCGGGTGAGGAACAGGTAGTCGAGGCTGTTGGTGCTGCGCAGCACGATGTAGCGGATGCCGTGCACCGACAGCGTGTTCACGATCCCATACAACTGCGCTTCCTGGGTGAGGGCCAGGTTATTGCCGCTGAAGGGAGCGATGGTATCTGTTTCTTCTTGCACGCCCTGGTTCGATTCCGGGCGCAGCACGGCTCGCGGCTGGTTTCCTCCAGACTCCGTCTTTGTACCCTGGGAGAAGATCGACTGCTCCTGGTACGCGGAACGGATGGCGGAGATATCGCGCGGGTAGTAGAGATGAACCGGACGGTCGTTCTGGTAATACTCCGGACTGCAGGGAAGGCCCTCAGGACCGCGGGAGTCCGGTTCCACCGATCGTGCCGCATCAGGCAAGCCGCCGTACGCCGTCTCGTCTTCAGAGAGGATTGCGATCTCCGACAATCGATGCCCGCGATCCTTCAGATAACGGTAGAGGCGATCCGTTTGGACGCTGTCGTTTTCCTCGAAGTCGGCCACGCGCACCGGGAGTTTCACCGTGGTCGGCGGAGGGGCTCCGGGTGTGGGAGGAGGATTCAACTGCCGCTTCAGCCACCGCCATGAGGCGCAGCCGCGAATGCGGCCGGTATAGAGCAACGTACTGGTGAACGTGCCCGCGTACATGCCGGTGTCTTCCAGGGCGCGCACGAACGAGGGCATGGAACCGGAGAAATTGGGCCCGAGCACGCGCAGCGCCTTATCGAGGCGGCTCTTGCTGGCGTGACCGTCGATCCAGTGCAGGGCGTTATCCCATTGGATACGGTTCAGGCCCGCGGTGGGCTCTTCGCCTATGACGAAGACAAACAGGCCGCACTGGTAGGGCGCATCGCCTGATCGCGGAGCCGATCCTGCTCGGTCCTTGCAGTCGGCCGGGGTTCCCACCGACATGCTTCGGCGGAAAAGAATCAGCCCCGGACACACTTCCCGCCCGGCGGCTTCTTTCATCTCCGCTTTGCGATCGGATAAAGATCCGTATCCGACGCGTTCGGTCTTCCACGGCAGCCATGACGAGTCGTAGGTGTACCTCTCGTCCTGCGCGGCCTGTTGAATCGCCTCCAGGGTGCGATCGAATTGCAGGCTGAGATGGGTGCGCCGCGGATCGGGAATGGTGGCCACCATGAGCCGGATGCCGTCCGGCAGTTGCCCCGGAACCAGGCGCTGGCTTTGCGCGGACCCATACAAGTAGCGATCGATGAGGCGGGCGATCTCGCCGTTTCCTTCTGAATTTGGTTCCATGTGTGCGGGAGCGGCCGCGGGATAATCAAAGGCCGGGCAGGTGTTCTCCTCGCGCAGCATGGTTTTGGGCGTGGCCGCTGTTCTCTCCTGGGCTTCAACCCCGGAGGATTCCCGCATGCTCGCCGGAGCGCTCGCAAAGCGCAGCCCGGTGATCAGGAATGCGAACAGGGCGAGGTATCCCGCGCCACGCTTCATGGGTCTGTCTCCTTGCGACGGACGTGGAGTCCCTTAGCCGAACATGAAGAGATCAGGGAAGGTTCTGGACCAGGCACGAGCGCACGATCCGGATGCAGTTCTGCATATTACATGTGTTCAAAAAGGCCGGGCCGTTTCAACGCTACGACTGCTTGTCGTCTATCAGAAGATCCGATCACCCCGGAAGAACCGGTCCCCTCGCGGGCCGAAGTTTCGGAACGATGGTACCGCTTCTTATTCCGGCGGTCATCAAATAAGTGCATGTGGCAACAAGGATGGATAACATCTGCACGCACGCGATCGGAGAATCGCTCATCCCGCGTCGGCTACCATACATGGGTGCGCGCGCATAAACGTCGGCCGCTTGTGGCGATGCTTCTCGTGATTTTGCTCTTTCCCTGGGCACGGCAAGCAGATGCCTACTCGCTACTCACCCACGAGCAACTCATCGACCTCACGTGGGATGACTCCATCGTTCCTTTATTACTGAGCCGGTATCCCAACCTGACCGCGGCAGAACTGAACCACGCTCGCGCGTATGCGTACGGCGGCTGCGTCATCCAGGACATCGGGTATTACCCTTTCGGCCAGATGTTCCTCTCCAACCTGATGCACTATGCGCGCACCGGCGATTTCGTGGTCAATCTCTTCCGCGATGCTCGCAATGCCGATGAATTGGCATTTGCCGCGGGTGCGCTCTCACACTACATCGGTGATACCTACGGCCACTCCGTCGCGGTCAATCGTGCGGTTCCGGTGGAGTTTCCCAAGCTGCAACGCAAATACGGCAACGTGGTCAGCTTCGCTGAGGGCGAAGATCAGCATGTACGGACGGAGTTCGCGTTTGATATCGATGAGGTCGCGCACGGTCGCATGGCGCCGGTCCGGTATCTCCGCCATATAGGGTTGAGAGTTCCGACGTCCCAGCTTTCGTTGGCCTTTTACCAGACGTACGGCCTCTCCGAAAAATTCACGGGCGTGCGGCGCCTGCACGTAAACGAACGCGAATACCGTTTTGCGGTGCGCGCCTTCATTCCCCGCATCGCCTACGCCATTACGCTGCTGCATCGCAGTAAAGAGCCCCCCGACCCTGCGGCTCCGGAAATCGTCGCGCTCCACAATGAGATCGCCGCCATGGGGGCGCGCAACGAATGGGAAAAGTATCGCCGCAAAGCGGGTATCGGCACTTACATGCTGGCCGGCTTGCTGTTCATCCTGCCAAAAATAGGGCCGTTGAAACTGGTGGCGGTAAAAGGCCCGACCCCGCCAACCGATGCCCTGTACGACCATAGCCTGATCACGTCTGTGGCGGCCATGCGCCGGGTGCTGGCCCGGTTTACGCCACCGCCAGCGAGGCACCTCCGCGCTCCCAAAGGATCGACCGCGAATGTGGATCCGCCGCCTTCGGCCGCTAGCCATCAAAATGAGGTTCATCAAAACGGGGTTCCCGGAGACCCCCGCGATGGGCGCCATGCCCTGCAGGATCGCGATCTCGATACCGGGAAAGTGGTACAACCCGGCGAATACCGTCTCACCGATGCCACGTACGCCAAATTGCTGCACATGCTCACGCAGAATCCGAAGCAGCCTGTTCCGCCCGGCATCAAGGAGGACATTCGGGCTTTCTATTCCAACCTGGATCTGCCCATTACCACGAAGAAAGATCCGGAGAAATGGAAGCAGGTGCTCGCCGATCTGGAAACGCTCAAGACCATGCCCACCAATCCCGAGCCGCCGACCTATCCGACGTATGATGAGGACGAACAGGAGCAACCGTGATGGGCGATCCCTTACGATAGATTCCGGAGTTGCGCGCATGTTCACGTTTCGGCCCATCGGCATTATCGAAAGTCCCTACACGGAATCGTCCGATATCCCCAAGGGGCTCGGGGTCAAGCACGATGTCGAGGGCATTCTCAAGATATTGCCCGAATTCGAGCCCGGCCTCGTGGATATTGAGGGCTTTTCGCACCTGTTCGTGATCTGGGTTTTCGATCGGATCAGCGGGTTCGATCTCACTGCCAGCCCTCCGTCCGATAACCGCAGCCACGGCGTTTTTGCCACTCGCTCGCCCCGGCGTCCCAATCCCATCGGCTTGACGGTGGTGCAGCTTCTTCGCCGGGATCAGGCCCACCTCCACGTGCGCGGCGTCGACATGCTTAACGGCACGCCGATCCTGGATATCAAGCCCTACCTGTCCAGCATTGCGCCGGAAACCTTGCGGCGCGGGTGGCTGGCCGAAGCAGAAGCGCGCCAACCCCAAAATCCCGTCCGCTGACTCACCGCCAGGCCAGAATCGGGCCGTTGCATTCCCTAAATTCCGGGTCCATATAGGTCGGATTCCCGACATATGGCGGCTTCCATCCCTCCCGGAATCAGGCGTATGGGGTTCAATGGCAGTAAACATTGCATTTGAGCAACTTCCTGTTCACGTTTTGCATCGAACCACTTTACTGCGCATCCCCCGACCGTGCTTTGTGTCTCCATAAGGCTCGTTTAATCCCGGCCGTCGTCGAGCGTCCTCCACGGCCCCGGGGTATGTGCGTGTCGTCCACTTCTCTCAGGAGTCAGTTTCGATGGCGTCTTCGGTTCAACCGCCCGACGTAGGGCAAGATGCTCCCGTCCCCTTCCCGCCTGATGGTCACGAACCTAGTGACGGCTCCCCCGCCGTCGAATACATGACTGTCATCCTCGAAACTCTGAACACCATGAAGCATGGCGATTTCAGCGTGCGCCTTCCCGTTTCATGGACTGGCATGGCGGGCAGAATTGCCGATAATTTCAACGAGATTGTGGCGACCAACGAGCGCATGGCCCTGGAACTCAAGCGCGTGGGGCAGGCGGTAGGCAAAGAGGGCCGGACCCGCGAGCGCATTCGCCTGGAACGCCGGCGCGGCGCGTGGGATGAGATGGAAGTCTCCGTCAACAGCCTGGTTGAGGACCTTCTCCGCCCCACCAATGAGGTGACGCGCGCCATCGCGGCCGTGGCGCAGGGCAATCTCACTCAAACTGTGCGGCTCGACGTCGACGGCCGCCCGCTGGAAGGCGAGTTCCTCCGCTCCGCCAACATTGTCAACACCATGATTCAGCAGCTCGGCATCTTCACCGCCGAGGTGACGCGCGTGGCCCGCGAAGTGGGCACCGACGGCAAGCTCGGCGGCCAGGCCGTGGTGCCCGGTGTGGCCGGCACCTGGAAGGATCTCACCGACTCGGTCAATTCCATGGCCTCGAACCTGACTGGCCAGGTCCGCAACATCGCCGAAGTGGCCACCGCCGTGGCCTCGGGCGATCTTTCCCGCAAAATCACGGTCGACGTGCGCGGCGAAATTCTGCAGCTCAAGGAAGCCATCAACACGATGGTGGACCAGTTGCGCTCCTTCGCTTCCGAAGTGACGCGCGTGGCCCGTGAAGTGGGCACCGACGGCAAGCTCGGCGGCCAGGCCGTGGTGCCCGGCGTGGCCGGCACCTGGAAGGACCTTACCGACTCGGTAAACGCGATGGCCGGCAACCTTACGGCGCAGGTGAGAAACATCGCCGAAGTGACCACTGCCGTGGCCCGCGGCGACCTTTCGCGCAAAATCACGGTGGACGTGAAGGGCGAAATTCTGGAGCTGAAAGACACCATTAACACCATGGTCGACCAGCTCAACGCGTTCGCCGGCGAAGTGACGCGCGTGGCCCGCGAAGTGGGCACGGAAGGCAAGCTCGGCGGCCAGGCCAGCGTGCCCGGCGTGGCTGGTACCTGGAAGGATCTTACCGACAACGTGAACTTCATGGCCGGCAACCTTACCGGCCAGGTGCGTAACATCGCCGAAGTGGCGACGGCCATTGCCAACGGCGACCTTTCCCGCAAAATCACGGTCGACGTCCGCGGCGAAATTCTTCAATTGAAAGAAACGCTGAACACGATGGTGGACCAGTTGAACCGGTTCGCCGGCGAAGTGACGCGAGTGGCCCGCGAAGTGGGAACTGAAGGGCGCCTCGGCGGCCAGGCCAATGTGCCCGGTGTGGCCGGAACGTGGAAGGATCTTACCGACTCGGTCAATTCGATGGCCGGCAACCTTACCGCGCAGGTAAGAAACATTGCCGAAGTTACCACGGCCGTAGCCCGCGGCGATCTCTCCCGCAAGATCACCGTCGACGTGAAGGGCGAAATTCTCGAGCTCAAGAACACCATCAACACCATGGTGGACCAGCTGAACGCGTTCGCCGGCGAAGTGACCCGCGTGGCTCGCGAAGTGGGCACTGATGGCAAACTGGGCGGCCAGGCACAGGTATCCGGCGTGGCCGGCACCTGGAAGGATCTCACCGATAACGTGAACTTCATGGCCTCGAACCTTACGGGCCAGGTGCGCAACATCGCCGAAGTGGCTACGGCCGTGGCTCGCGGCGACCTCTCGCGCAAGATCACCGTGGACGTGAAGGGCGAAATCCTGGAGCTGAAAGACACGCTCAACACGATGGTGGATCAGCTCAACGCGTTCGCCGGCGAAGTGACGCGCGTGGCTCGCGAAGTGGGCACTGACGGCAAGCTGGGCGGCCAGGCGCAGGTGCCTGGCGTGGCCGGCACGTGGAAGGATCTGACGGACTCGGTGAACTCCATGGCCTCGAACCTCACCGGCCAGGTGCGTAACATCGCCGAAGTCTCGACGGCCATCGCCACCGGCGACCTTTCGAAGAAGATCACCGTGAACGTGAGCGGCGAAATTCTGCTGCTGAAAGAAACCATCAACACCATGGTGGACCAGCTCAACCGGTTTGCCGGCGAAGTGACGCGCGTGGCACGCGAAGTGGGCGCCGAAGGGCGTCTCGGCGGGCAGGCGAACGTGCCCGGCGCATCCGGTACGTGGAAGGATCTGACCGACTCGGTGAACTCCATGGCTGGTAACCTTACGGCCCAGGTTCGCAACATTGCCGAAGTGACGACCGCTGTGGCCCGCGGCGATCTTTCGCGCAAAATCACCGTCGACGTGAAGGGCGAAATTCTCGAGCTCAAGAACACTATCAACACGATGGTGGACCAGCTCAACGCGTTCGCCGGCGAAGTGACGCGCGTGGCCCGTGAAGTGGGCACTGACGGCAAACTGGGCGGCCAGGCGCAGGTGCCGGGTGTGGCCGGCACGTGGAAGGATCTGACCGACTCGGTGAACTTCATGGCCGGCAACCTGACGGCGCAGGTGCGAAACATTGCCGAAGTGGCCACGGCTATCGCGAACGGCGATCTGTCGCGCAAGATTACGGTGGACGTGCGCGGCGAAATTCTGCAGCTCAAAGAAACGCTCAACACCATGGTCGAGCAGCTTCGGTCGTTCGCGGCGGAAGTGACGCGCGTGGCGCGCGAAGTGGGATCGGAAGGACGTCTCGGCGGTCAGGCCAACGTGCCCGGCGTGGCCGGCACGTGGAAGGACCTTACCGACTCAGTGAACGCGATGGCCGGCAACCTCACCGCGCAGGTGAGAAACATCGCCGAAGTGACCACGGCCGTGGCCCGCGGCGATCTTTCCCGCAAAATCACCGTCGACGTGAAGGGCGAAATTCTCGAGCTGAAAGACACGATCAACACGATGGTGGACCAGCTCAACGCCTTCGCCGCCGAAGTGACGCGCGTGGCCCGCGAAGTGGGCACCGACGGCAAGCTCGGCGGACAGGCCATGGTGCCCGGCGTGGCCGGTACGTGGAAGGACCTGACCGATAACGTCAACGTGATGGCCGCCAACCTGACTGAGCAAGTCCGCGGCATTGTGAAGGTGGTGACTGCCGTCGCGAACGGCGCTCTCAACCAGAAGCTCACGGTGAACGCCAAGGGCGAAGTGGCGGCACTTGCCGAAACCATCAATAACATGACTGACACGCTGGCCACCTTTGCCGACCAGGTGACTACCGTGGCCCGCGAAGTGGGTGTGGAAGGCCGCCTCGGTGGCCAGGCCAACGTGCCCGGCGCCGCCGGAACATGGAAAGATCTGACCGGCAACGTGAACCTGCTGGCCGACAACCTTACCAACCAGGTGCGCGCCATTGCCGAAGTGGCCACAGCCGTGACCAAGGGCGACCTTACCCGGTCCATCCAGGTGGAAGCCCGCGGCGAAGTGGCTGAGCTCAAAGACAACATCAACACCATGATCGACAACCTGCGGCTCACCACCGACCGCAACACCGAGCAGGACTGGCTGAAGACCAACCTGGCCCGCTTCACCGGCATGTTGCAGGGCCAGCGCGATCTGGGCACTGTGGGCCGCATGCTGCTTTCTGAACTCGCTCCGCTGGTCAACGCGCAGCAGGGCGTCATCTACCAGATGGAGTCAGAAGCGGCGCAGCCCGATGGCAGCCTGGTTCTTCTCTCCACGTACGCGGATACGCCCGAAGGCCACCTCCGCGAAATCCGGATTGGGGAAGGCCTGGTGGGCCAATGCGCCGCCGAAAAACGCCGCATGCTGATCACCGAGCTGCCGCAAAGGGCCGCGCCCATCCGCTCCGGACTGTTCCAGGCTGTGCCCAAGAACGTGATTGTTCTGCCGGTGCTGTTTGAAGATCGCGTCAAGGCGGTCATCGAACTCGCTACGCTGAACGCATTCACCGCTTCGCACCTTGCCTTCCTGGAGCAGCTCACGGCTTCCATCGGCATCGTGCTCAACTCGATCGAAGCCACCATGCAGACGGAAGGCCTGCTGAAGCAGTCGCAGCAGCTCGCCACCGAACTGCAGACCCAGCAGAAGGAACTGCAGCAGACCAACGAGCAGCTCGCGCAAAAGGCGCAGCAGCTCGCGGAACAGAACTACGAAGTGGAACGCAAGAACCAGGAAATCGAGCAGGCCCGCCGGGCCCTGGAAGAGAAGGCCCGCGAACTGGCGCTCACGTCGAAGTACAAATCAGAGTTCCTGGCCAACATGTCGCACGAGTTGCGCACGCCGCTCAACTCCATCCTGGTGCTCGGCCAGCAGCTTGCCGAGAACCCCGACGGCAGCCTGACGCCCAAGCAGGTCGAGTTTGCCCGCACCATTCACGGCGCCGGAACCGACCTCCTCAACCTCATCAGCGACATTCTCGACCTCTCCAAGATCGAGTCCGGCACGGTGTCCGTCGAAGCCGAAGAAATCTTCTTCGGGGCGCTGCTGGAAACTGTGGCGCGGCCGTTCCGGCACGAGGCGGAAAACCGCAAGCTGGCCTTCGAAATCTCCAGCGACCCGCGCATGGGCCGAAGCCTCGTCACCGACTCCAAGCGCCTGCAGCAGGTGCTCAAGAACCTGCTCTCCAACGCGTTCAAGTTCACCGAGCACGGCGGGGTCAGTCTGCGCATTTCGTCGGTCACGGGAGGCTGGAGATCCGACCACCCGATTCTCTCCGGCGCCGGCTCCGTCATTGCTTTCGAGGTCACGGACACGGGCATCGGTATCCCGCCCGAAAAACAGCGCATCATCTTCGAGGCCTTCCAGCAGGCCGACGCTGGCACCAGCCGCAAGTACGGCGGAACCGGTCTGGGTCTCGCCATCAGCCGCGAGCTGGCCAACCTGCTGGGCGGCGAAATTCAGCTCCGTAGCACGCCGGGGAAGGGAAGCACCTTTACCCTCTATCTGCCCCAGACCTACGTTGGCCCGGCGGCGCCCACCATTCTCAAGGTGGACAAGTCCGGCGCGGCCACCCAGTCCACCCCCGTGTTCCTGGCCAACGTGGCCGCGGCCGAGCAGGAAGCGCGCATCGAGGACGACCGCAACAATCTTTTGGAAGGCGATGCCGTTCTGCTCATAGTCGAAGACGATCCGCACTACGCCCGCGTGCTGTGCGATCTCTCCCGCGACAAGGGATTCAAGGTCCTGGCGGCGGGCACCGGCGCCGAGGCCCTGGCCCTGGCCCGGGAGTACAACCCCACCGCCATTTCGCTCGACGTCTTCCTGCCCGACATGCTGGGCTGGACCATCCTCAACCATCTCAAGCAGGACTCGAAGACGCGGCACATCCCCGTGCAGATGCTGACGCTGGATGAAGATCGCCACCACGGCCTCTCGCGCGGCGCGTTCTCGTTCGTCACCAAGCCGACTTCCACTGAGGATCTGGATGCCGCCCTCACCCGCATTCGCGATTACTCGCAGCCGCGCCGCAAGCGCCTGCTGGTGGTCGAAGACAATCCTGCCGAGCAGATGAGCATTCGCGAATTGCTGGATTACCGCGACATCGATATCGATACGGTCGATTCGGGTTCCACGGCTCTCGAAGCTCTGAACACCGCGAGCTACGATTGCGTGGTGCTCGACCTGCGCCTGCCCGACATGACTGGCTTCGAGGTGCTGGAGAAGCTTCGCGATACACCCAAGCTCCAGGATCTGCCGGTGGTGGTCTTCACCGGCCGCGAACTGACTCCCGAAGAAGATAACCAACTCCACCAGTTCGCCCGTAGCGTGGTGGTCAAGGATGTGGAATCGCCCGAGCGCCTGCTGGATGAAACCGCGCTCTTCCTGCATCGCGTGGTGAGCCAATTGCCCAAGCCCAAGCAGGATATGCTCGATCGCCTGCACCGCTCCGACGACGCGCTGGCCGGCCGGAAGGTGCTGGTAGTCGACGACGACGTGCGCAACATCTTCGCGCTTTCCAGCGTGCTGGAGCGCCGCGGCATGACGGTTCTTTCGGCCGGCACCGGGCGCGAAGCCATTCAAACCATCGAAAACACACCCGACTTGGCAATTGTTTTGATGGACATTATGATGCCAGAAATGGATGGCTACGAAACCATGCAGGTCATCCGCCAGAACCCCGCGTTGCGGCGCCTTCCCATCATCGCCCTGACCGCCAAGGCGATGAAAGGCGACCGCGAAAAGTGCCTCGAAGCAGGCGCGTCGGAGTACCTGGCCAAACCCGTCAACACCGAACAACTGCTGTCCGCACTTCGCATGTGGCTGCACCGCTGAGAATTGCATTTTTGGAGGGCACGCGATTCTGCCGTATCGAGGGATAAACGCCTTATGAAGGCTGATGACAAAGTGAATATCTTGATGGTGGACGACCAGCCCGCCAAGCTTTTGAGCTACGAGGTGATCCTCGCGGAGCTGGGCGAGAATCTCATCAAGGCGAACACCGCCAGCGAGGCGCTGAACGTTCTGCTGAAGACCGACGTGGCCGTTGTGCTGATGGACGTCAGCATGCCCGATCTCGACGGCTTCGAACTCGCCGACGTCATCCGCCAGCACCCCCGATTTCAGAAGACGGCCATCATCTTCATTTCCGGCGTTCACCTCACTGACTCCGACAAGATCCAGGGCTACCGAAGCGGAGCCGTGGACTACATTTCTGTGCCCGTGGTTCCCGAGGTCCTGCGCGCCAAAATCAGTGTCTTCGCCGATTTGCATCGCAAGACCCGCCAACTGGAAAACCTCAACAATGATCTGGAGCATCGGGTCGCTGAACGCACGGAAGAACTGCGCCAGCGGGAGGAACAGTTCCGCACCCGTGCCGAACTCCTCGATCTTGCCACCGAGGCCATTATGGTCCGCGGTTTCGATGGCGCCATCCGGTTCTGGAACACCGGCGCCGAGAACCTCTACGGGTGGAAGCGCGACGAGGTCATGGGCAAGGAGATTCACGCCGTGCTACAGACCGTCTTCCCCGTTCCCAGGGAAGAAATTGAGGTCGAACTCGACCAGCACAAAACCTGGCAGGGCAACCTGGTACAACGCACCAGAGACGGCGCTGAAGTCGTCGTTGCGTGCCGTAAGACCGTGAATCACGAGGCCAATGCGGTGCTTGAAGTCAGCCGCGACATTACCGCCCAGTTACAGGCGGAAGAAGCGCTGCGCGAGACCGAAAAGCTGGCCGCCATGGGCCGCGTTGCGGGCATCATCGCCCACGAAATCAACAATCCGCTGGCCGCGATTACCAACACGCTGTACCTGGTGCGCAATCACCCCTCGCTCGACGACACGGCCCGCCACTTTGCCGATGTCGCCGAGCAGGAGTTGCAGCGGGTCTCGCACATCACCCGCCAGACCCTGAGCTTCTATCGCGAATCCAAGCAGCCCATCGCCGTGAACGTCACCGACCTGCTCAACGACGTGCTCGAACTGCAGGAGCGTGTACTCAGCACCAGCCGCATCCGCGTGGAGAGGGATTACAAGCTCTCTCCCGTGGTGCAGGGATTCCCGGTCGAGTTGCGCCAGGTGTTTCTCAACCTGGTAGGGAACGCGATCCAGGCCATGCCGTCAGGAGGCAACCTGCGCGTATATGTGCGCGAGGCTACGGATTGGCATCGCCAGCGTCGCGGCATGGCGATCTCCATTGTGGACACCGGGGTCGGCATCCGCCCCGAAGATTTGAAGCGCCTGTTTCAGCCCTTCTTCAGCACCAAGTCAACCAAGGGCACGGGCCTTGGGCTTTGGATCAGCAAGGGCATTGTGCAGAAATACGATGGGAACCTGACCTGCCGCAGCTATCGCTCGCAACGGGGGTTCGCGACCTGCTTCCGCGTCTTTCTGCCGGGCAACGTGGTCTCCTCCGGGGACACGCAAAAGACCGAATCCGAAGTGGCGCCTGTGGAGAACCGCACTGCCTGGCAAGCGGTGTAGTTCGGGAATTCTGCCTGGACCGCCATGCTCCGTACGTGCAATTCTTTTCTATCGCAAGGGTGGGAACTCGGCTCGACGGTTCGCGTTGCTCATCCCTACCGCCCTCCGCTATCGTTTCAACTGTGAGCGGCCGCCCGGAACGTTGTCGTCGGCTCAGCATAGGAGTCCCTCATGAGCCTGTATTGCGCTATCGGCAGCGAACACACCGACCTTTCCCCGAAACAAGTTCAACAGCATCTCGCCGAGGCGCTCGCCCGGCTCTGTCCGCGATCCAGGGTGCTCGCAATTCCGCCCGACATCACGCGCCTGCATTCCCAGGCCGGCATGCTCACCCGTTTCGCGTGGCAACACTACGGGGATCATCTCAAGGCGGTTCTTCCCGCGCTTGGGACCCACGTGCCCCTGCGGCCCGATCAGCTCACGCGCATGTTCGGCGACATGCCGCATTCGCTCTTCCGGGTCCACAACTGGCGCACCGATGTGGAGACCGTGGGCGAGGTCCCGGCAGAGTTCATCCGCGAGGTGTCGGAAGGTAAGCTGAATTTCGCATGGCCGGCCCAGGTCAACCGCATGCTTCTGGACGGCGGCTTCGACCTGATTCTTTCCATCGGGCAGGTGGTCCCGCATGAAGTGATCGGCATGGCTAATTACAACAAGAACATCCTGGTGGGCACGGGCGGACGCGAAGGCATCAACCGCAGCCACTACCTGGGGGCTGTCTACGGCATGGAGCGCATCATGGGTCGGGCCGAAAACCCCGTCCGTGCCGTGCTCAATTACGCTTCCGACCGCTTCCTGCGCCACATCCCCATTGTGTACGTGCAGACGGTGGTGGGCCGCCGGGCCGATGGCACGCTTGCGGTGCGCGGACTGTACATTGGCGACGACCAGGAGTGCTTCCTGCGCGCCGCCGAGCTGAGCGTCAAGGTTAACTTCGAGCATCTCGATGAGCCCATCCGCAAGGCCGTCGTGTATCTCGAGCCGCATGAATTCCATTCCACCTGGATCGGCAACAAGGCGGTCTATCGCACCCGCATGGCGTTGGCTGATGATGCCGAGCTCATCATCCTTGCCCCCGGTGTAGAGAAGTTCGGCGAAGACCAATGCATCGACGGCCTGATCCGCAAATACGGGTACCGCGGCACGCCCGCAACCATCGCGGCTGTCGAGGCCAACCCCGACCTGGCGTGCGAACTGGGCGCCGCCGCGCATTTGATCCATTCGTCGTCCGAGGGCAGATTCAAAATAACCTGGTGCCCTGGCCAGCTTAGACGGGATGAGGTTGAAGGCGTCGGCTTCAGTTATGCCGACTTAGGTGAAATGTTAGAGCGGTATGATCCGGATAAGTTGATGCACGGCTATAACAAGGTAAACGGCGAAGAGATCTTCTATATCGCCAACCCTGGCTTGGGGCTGTGGGCGCATTCGTCGCGGCTGGTTGCTGCGTGAACCGTCGCCGAATTATGGGTGGAACTTTACGTGGACAGTGATTCTCACGGTCACAGGCTCAAGCCCGTCTCGCAAAGCAGGCTTGAATCGGAAGCGGTTCACTGCCTCCAGCGCCTTTTGATCCATTGAGGGTTCGAGTGAATCTGTCACCTGCATATTGTGGGGCAGACCGTAGGCATCCACAAACAGACTTACCACGCAGGTTCCGTGGATATGCTTGCGGCGTCCTTCCTCGGAGTACTCTGCATCCGGACTGCTAAGCGGCAAAGGCCATACGAGAGATCTTCCGAGGTTGCGCAGTTGATCGGGAGGTAGGGATGTCGGGTTGATTGGCAATTGCTCGCGGGCGTAAATCACCTGTGCGGGGTACCCATCATAGGATCGCAGTTTCTGAACGGCCGGTGCGGCGAGCTTGAGCATATAGGTTTTCTTGCCCGAACTGTCCACTGTGCTCAGCAGGCAACCCTCGATCTGCAACTCCAATGACTCACCAATTGCGACCGCAACTCCCGCTTGCGTCGCAGGCGTGAATCGATCCGTTTCGGCCACCTCGATAGCCAGTCTGTCTAAATCATTATTCGCCGGTTTCACAAATTGCATGTTGCGCGCCCGCCCATCCACATCGACGATGAGCGCGATCTCTGTCTTGCCATGATATTTGCGTTCACAATTGTCTGAAATCGGCTCCGAAAAGTCGGCCGGCAAGAGTACGGGAGCGGTGGTACCAGGTCCCATCTTCGTCACCTGGACGGGTCTATCGGCATTCGTCTCCTGCGGACGCGAGGATGACTGCCCGCGGGCGAGTACACTGGCACACAAAAACGTGAGAGGAACGGCAATCAAGCGTCGCATGGAAATTTGTGAAGTTAATTCATCATCTCACACAATTCCCAGTTCCTTCATCAGAAACGCGTAGTCGAACGCGATCTCTTTGAGGTAGTCGTAACGCCCGCTAGCACCCCCGTGGCCGGCTTTCATATTCGTCACTAACAACAGTGGGCGATCATCGGTCTTTAGCGTGCGCAGTTTGGCCACATACTTGGCCGGCTCCCAGTACATTACCTGGCTATCATGGAGGCTGGTCTTGATTAACATGGCTGGATAACTTGCTTGCTTCAGGTTATCGTAGGGCGAGTAACTGAACATGTATTTGAAATACTGCTCTTCGTTGGGATTTCCCCACTCCTCGTACTCCGGCACGGTCAGGGGCAGGGAAGCATCGAGCATGGTGTTCATCACGTCAACGAACGGCACATGCGAAACAATGACGCGAAACATGTCGGGCCGCAGGTTGACGATCGCGCCCATCAGCAGGCCGCCCGCCGATCCGCCCTCGGCCGCCACGCGTTTGAGATCACCGAATCCCGTTTTCGTCAGATGCTCCACGGCCGCAATGAAATCGGTAAAGGTATTGCGCTTCACCAGCATCTTTCCGGCATCGTGCCAGGGCTTGCCCAGGTCGCCTCCGCCGCGGATATGTGCATAGGCCATGACGATGCCGCGATCGAGCAAGCATAGCCGGTTGGAGTTGAAGCCCAGCGGCAGCGAGTATCCATACGATCCGTAGCCATACACATACAGGGGATTCTTGCCCGGGTCGCGCTTGTCCTTGCGATACACGATAGAAACCGGAATCGCTACGCCGTCCTCGGCGGTGGCGTGCACGCGTTCGCTGGCGTAGAGTTCGCGATCAAAATCGCCCGGAATCTCCACCTGCTTCAGCAGCGTAGAGCGGCCGTTCTCCGGGTCATATTCGAATACCGAGCTTGGCGTGACGAGGGATTGATAGGCGTAGCGAAATGTAGTGGTGGCGAACACGCGATTGATGTGCGGATGCGCGCTGTACGCAGGCTCGGGGAACGCGATTTCGCTGCTGCTCTCGGTCAGCGGCCCTGCCGCCATGAATCTCCACACGCGCATCCGCGGCAGGCCGTCCTGGCGTTCGCAGGCCACGTAGAAGGCGCTGAAGAGATCCACGTCCTCGAGCATTACGTCGGCGCGATGAGGAATGCGCTCGGTCCAGTTCTCGCGCCCGGGAGTCTCAACGGGCGTTGTCACCAGGCGGAAGTTCCGCCCCTTGTCGTTGGTGCGGATATACCACAGGCCATTGCGGTGGTCGATGGAGTACTCGTGCTCCTCCTGGCGCGGACAGATGAGCTGGAATTCGCTCTCGGGTTCCGCGGCCGCCAGGAACCACGCTTCGCTGGCCGTGTGGCTGGCCGACTCCATCACTACGTATTTGCCGTCGCGCGTGCGGCCGGCGCCCACATTGAATCGCTCGTCGTCGTCCTGGTACACCAGCACGTCCGCCGCGTAAGGGGTTCCGCGCATGTGGCGGTAAAACTGGTACTGCCGTTTCTGCTCGTCGTCTTCGACGGTGTAGAACAGGTTGAAGTTATCCGCCGCCCACACTACTGAGCCCACCCGCTCCACCGTGCCCGGCAGCAGTTCGCCCGTTTCGAGATCCTTGATGAACAGGGAGTATTGCCGGAAGCCGGTGAAGTCCACCGTGTACGCCAGCCAGCGCCCGTCGTCGGTGATATCGGTGGCGCCGATCGCGAAGAACGCGTGTCCCTCGGCGAGCTTGTTGCCGTCCAGGAGGACCTCTTCTTCCGTATCTTCTTTTGGCCCGGAGAATGTCCCCGCCTTGCGGCAGAAGATAGCGTACTGCAAGCCCTCTTCGGTGCGCGAGTAGTACCAGTACAGCCCGTCGCGGAAGGGAACCGAAATGTCGGTCTGCTTGATGTGGCTCAGCATTTCCCGGTAGAGCTCATCGCGGAGGCCGGCCAGCGGAGCTGTCACCGCTTCGGCATAGGCGTTCTCCGCTTCAAGATAGGCGGTGACGTCGGGATCTTTTTTGTCGCGCATCCAGGCATAGTCGTCCGTGAGTGTTACGCCATGGAGGGCGATTTCCTTGTGTTCCTTGCGCGCTACAGGGGGTTGGAGCATCTGGGTTTGGATCATGTCATAACTATTTTAGCTTCTAGCTGCTAGCTTCTAGCCTCTAGCTTTTCCCGACCGTAAGTAGCAGCCGAATCGTTTCGGCTATCGGAGAAGCAGCCAGGAGCTAGCAGCTAGAAGGTAGCAGCTGGGTGTTGGAACTTTCAGCTGGCCCCGCACGTACAATTGAGAGCAATGGGATTTTCCATTCGCTCGTCTATGACCCCTTTCCGGCTGCTGATGGCCGTAGTTTTATTTGCTTTTGCTTCGGTTCTCCCCGCCGAACGGGTCGAGGACCTGCCCAAGCCGACCGATTACGTCAGCGACTTTGCCCACGTGCTCTCGCCGGAAACGATTGCGCGCCTGGATCGCATCTGCAGCCAGCTCGACCACTCGCAGGCCAATGCCCAGGTGGCGATTGTGACCATTCATTCGCTGGAAGGCGATGATATCGCGGATTACGCCAGCCGCCTGGAAGACAAATGGCACATGGGCAAGAAGGGCTCTGATCGCGGCGTTCTGATCCTGCTGGCGGTGAACGACCGCAAGCGGCGCATCGACGTGGGTTACGGCCTGGAAGGCATTCTGCCTGACGGGAAAGTGGGCGATATCGGCCGCGAAATGGTTCCTTATCTTCGCGCTAACGACTTCGATGGCGCGGTCACTACGGCCCTCAGCCGGATCGCGCAGGTCATCGCCGCGGATGCCCGCGTTTCGCTGCAGGATGAGGAGCAGGGCCAGCCCGAGCGGCTGCCCGGCCACCGCGTGGTTCGGCATCATTTCCCGCTGGGCGGCATCATCTTACTGATCATTATTCTCGCCTTCTTTGGCGGATTTCGCCTGCTGGCGTTTCTGCTCGGCTGGAACCTGTTCACCGGAGGATTCGGGCGCGGCGGTGGTTGGGGTGGTGGCGGCTGGGGCGGAGGTGGCTTTGGTGGCGGAGGCTTCGGCGGTGGCGGCGATGGTTGGGGTGGAGGCGGTGGGGGTTTTGGCGGCTTTGGCGGCGGCGATTTCGGCGGCGGCGGAGCCGGAGGCGACTGGTAATTAGGTAGCCGGAGGCGGCTGGTAGTTTAGCAACCTGTTTCTAGGCCCGCCGTGCGGGCCGGAGGAGAACGTACTTTATGCGTCGTGGGCTAGTGGTTTTGCTCGCAGTCATTGCGGTGCTCGTTTTTGCCGGGATGTTTGTTTATGGCAGCTTTGTGAGCGCGCAGCATCAACTGGTGTCGAAAGAGGAGAACGTGAAGTCGGCCTGGTCGCAGGTCGATGTTCAGTTGCAGCGCCGTGCCGACCTGATCCCCAACTTGGTGGAAACGGTGAAGGGATT
>Ga0070717_10000452_pt1 | contig 26006 bp, 35 predicted proteins | sample LARL113metaG_FD_71366 | JGI IMG/M metagenome (GOLD analysis project Ga0070717, IMG submission 71366) | Corn, switchgrass and miscanthus rhizosphere microbial communities from Kellogg Biological Station, Michigan, USA - LAR L11-3 metaG | ecosystem: Host-associated > Plants > Roots > Rhizosphere ...
CTACAAGGAACACGCTGGCAACCTGGAAAAAGCTTCACCAGTGGTATAATGAAAGAGTCCTACCAAGCAAACCAGGTAGCTTAGAAGGCTGAAGATTTACTGAGAAATAGCTGAGACTTTCTGTATTGCTGAGTTGACTTCTCAGGCTCTTTCACACGATTTCAGGGGTGCGTTCAGCAAGAAACTTTATTTTTGGCTATTAAGTGGCCTGTAAATTTTGTCATTTGTAGCCAAGTTGACGAGCTTTTTCAAAGGTCTGCTTTGCTTCTTCTGTTCTTCCTAAATTTTGAAGTGTACGGCCCTTGTTATTGTAGGCACCAGCGAGGTTGGGGTCAAGGCGAATGGCTTGCTCATAAGCCGCCAGGGCTTCTTCATGCCGCTTGAGATTATCTAGTGCAATGCCCTTGTTATTGTAGGCAGGCGCATAGTTGGGGTCAAGGCGAATGACTTGCTCGTCTATGCATTATGGCACTAAGAACATGTCTCCTCTTAGAGCTATCGCTGTATAAACGAGCCTGGTGCCATTTTTTGCATATCAGCTCGCAAGCGTCTTGTGCTTTCTACCCACTTTGTCTTATCGATTCCATTTTACAACGTAAGTGACCGTAGGAGATAGTCCCCTACGGTTGTTCATCGCTCAGGCGCCAGCGAATTTGGTCGCGATGGCGCATGAGCCGCTCGATGATGTTACGTGCCAGAAGTCTCAAATGGCAAGCTGTTTTAAATCTCGTTCCAATGTTATCCACATTTCTGTCTAGCGTTCAAGAGGTTGGAGTACTTTTGGCGGCTGAAGCTGTTATTGAGCGAAATATATTGAACGCAAATATAGTTTTGGAAATGAAAAATTGTTGACTTCCTACATTTCTGATAGTATTATTCATATAATGCATCTAAAACCTTAATGCATCTAAAATCTATGTTGCAGAAGGGGTAAGCAACTGTGAGATTTGTTGATCTGTTCGCTGGGTTAGGAGGATTTCATCTCGCATTACGTCGTCTTGGTTATACCTGTGTCTTTGCATGTGAAATTGATAAGGGCTTGCAACAACTCTACCAAACAAATTTTGGAATAATACCAGGAGGGGATATCCGAGCTATTCCAGTTACCGATATACCAAGTCACGATATACTCTGTGCGGGTTTTCCCTGCCAGCCCTTTTCTAAGGCAGGAGGACAACAAGGTTTAGCCCATCCAAAGTGGGGAGATTTATTTGGATATGTGATGCGGATCATTGATTTTCACAAACCCAATTATCTTATGCTTGAGAATGTTCCGAATCTTGAAAAGCATGATGGTGGCCGAACGTGGAGCAAGATGGAGGCTGACCTTAAAGCTTTGGGATATGACGTTCTTGACAAGCGTCTCTCTCCTCATCGCTTTGGTATTCCTCAAATCCGAGATCGCATGTTTATTGTTGGCAGTCGATCAGGGCTTCGGGACTTCTCTTGGCCTGATGAAATCCCTCATGCATCTCTCTCAATTATGGCAGCTCTTGAGCATGATCCATCTGATGCAAGAGTATTATCATCTCAGTTACTGCGTTGTCTAGAAGTGTGGCAAGAATTTCTTGATCGCTTTCCAAAAGATGTGGAACTGCCCTCATTTCCTATTTGGTCTATGGAATTTGGGGCTACATATCCATTTGAGGATATAACTCCGTACGCAATGGGCGTGGATAAGCTGCGAAACTACAGAGGCAGTCATGGTTGTTCTTTGCTGGATATTCCTGAAGACAAGGTGATGCAGGCATTGCCATCTTATGCACGCACTCCTCAAGAGCAGTTTCCCAGATGGAAAATCCGGTTTATTCAGCAAAACCGTGATCTCTATCGTACCCATCAAAGCTGGATTGATGAGTGGATGCCAAAGATTTTGGAATTCCATTCTAGCCTGCAAAAGCTTGAATGGAATTGCAAAGGGGAAGAGCGCAACATTTGGAAGTTCGTTCTTCAAATTAGAGCTTCCGGTGTCCGTGTGAAAAGGCCGACGACCTCCCCCTCCTTGATTGCACAAACGACAACACAAGTGCCTATCATTGCCTGGGAAAAGCGCTACGTGACTCCACGAGAATGTGCAACCCTCCAAAGTATGTGTGAGTTACAACACCTCCCTTCAACAGCAGAGTTAGCATTTAGTGCGTTAGGGAATGCGGTCAATGTTGATCTCGTTGAACTGGTTGCGAGAAACCTTTTCAGTGGAAGCCACGTAGCGAAAGACCTACCTGATGTAGCTTCTGACGGGAGTGAGAGGCTTATTTCTGTTTAACTGAATAATGTAGTGGGGATACTTACTTACTTGAACCAACTAGTCTGGTAGTGAGATGAAAGACAGCATAAAAAGCGTTAACATTCGCCCAGGGGTCGGTTTTTTATCTCTTCTTCCCCACCTCAACTATAAACCATGGTTTGCCTTGGCAGAATTCGTGGATAATTCGCTTCAGAGCTTTTTGTGTTATCGTGATGAACTTGAGTGGATAGAGGGGACAGGTTTCAAACTCAAAGTTCACATTGAACTGAATGCGACTGATGATGGCCGTATAATTATTAGAGATAACGCCGCAGGGATACACCGGGAGGATTATTCACGAGCATTTCAACTAGCAGCATTGCCCCCCGACAGAAGTGGATTGGCCGAATTTGGTATTGGCATGAAGAGTGCCGCATGCTGGTTTGCTGATTACTGGACGGTACGCACCTCTGCTCTCGGCGAGGATGTGGAGCGTACCGTTGCATTTGATACAAGAGCAATCGTTCGGGATGACGTGGAAGATGTTATCGTTCATGAACAATCTACACACCCAAATACGCACTATACAGAGATTATCCTCACCAAACTTGAGAAACTCCCCAAAGGAAAAACTATTAGTAAGATCAAGGAACACCTTGCCAGCATCTACAGAGTGTTTCTAAGAGAAAACATCTTGGAACTTCGTTTCGATGATGAACTGCTCGTCTATCCTGAACCAAAGGTGCTTGTTGCGCCTTTTTATAAGGCAGGTTCAGAAGAATCACAAGTGTGGCGAAAAGAAATTGATTTTGATTTCGGGTTGGGACTTCGTGTCTGTGGCTTCGCTGCTCTTCGTGAGATCGGCAGCACATCCAATGCAGGATTTGCCTTATTTCGACGCAATCGCCTTATTCAGGGCAGTGGAGATGAGACCTACCGGCCGGAATTCATTTTTGAACGTCCTAACAGCTTCACCTATCAGCGCCTCTTTGGTGAGTTGCATCTTGAAGGGTTTGAGGTAAGCCATACAAAGGATGGGTTTCAGTGGGAAGAGCATGAAGAGATTTTTCTTGAACTTTTAAAAGAAGAACTTGACAAAGAACCACTCCCTTTGCTTGAACAGGCTGAGGGTTATCGTGCTCGTCTGAAGTCAAAAGAACTCAAATCAGGAGTTGAAGTTGCTACAGAGCGAACCGCAGAAGTTATTAAGCAGGAAATCCCCCAAGTGCTTCAAGAGCAACTCGATACACCACCTGAGAGCAATGATCCACCTCCTACGCTACCGCCGACAACAACGCTGTCCCGGCGAGTGATCGATGTTGAACTCGAAGGGTGTCAGTGGCAAATTATACTGGAATTGTCAAATGATCCATCCATTGGAGATTGGGTTGACGTTTGCGACCAATTGGTCACGAAAGATACCGTAGTTGATAGTGATGTTAGGCAAGTGGGAATTCGCCTCGCATTAGCACATCCGTTTATGGAGAGATTTGGAGGAGTTGAGTCATCACGCATAGAACCGTTGCTACGAGTCGCTGTAGCAATTGTCTTGGCAGAAATTACCGCTCGCAGTAGTGGCGTGAGGCAGGCAGGAGCGATTCGACGAAACATCAATGAATTACTCAGAACTGCGCTGTCAAAGCCTTGAATACAAATACCTGTTTTTCTCTATGAAAGGGGGAAGGACATATGACAACAGATACCAATATCGCAGCCAGTTCTGAAACTATTGAAATAATCTTACGAGAACAAGATCAGCTTGCACGCTGGACACCAGTAGAAGGCGATGAAACCTTCAAACTCCTCGAACATCTCAAATTTGCAGACAATGATAGGGAGACACTCAAACGTGAGGCCGTCGCAGTATTAGCGCAATGCGTGCCATCTACCTTACCTACTGGTATAGAGACTGGCCTTGTCATTGGGTACATACAAAGCGGCAAAACCACTTCATTTACTACCGTTGCTGCTTTGGCACGAGATAATGGATATCGGTTAATCATTGTGATTACGGGTATTACCAGCAATCTTTTCAAGCAGTCAAACGATAGACTGGAAAATGACCTGCGTCTAGGGCAACGCCTTGATCGCAAGTGGCAATTCTTATCTAATCCGAAGGCACGGCCTGATATAAAGCAGCGAATTGCAACTGCTCTTCAGAGCGGGGATGAGTTACCTGGTGTTACCAAACAAACAGTGTTAATCACGGTAATGAAAAACCGTACACATTTAATGAATTTGATTAAACTGCTCTATGACTTGCCTCTTGCTAGGGTGCCAACACTTATCATTGATGATGAGGCTGACCAAGCAAGTTTAAACAATCTCGTGAATAAAGGAAAAGAGAGTGCTACCTATCGTCGAATCGTACAAATTCGACAACTACTTCCCCACTATACCTTCTTGCAGTACACTGCTACACCGCAAGCTCCTTTGTTGATTAACATCATAGATGTGCTCTCACCTACCTTTACTGCGCTCCTCACACCAGGCCCAACCTATACGGGTGGCAAAACCTTTTTTGAGAAAGATTTTGGTCTTATTCGTCGCATTCGGTCGGATGAAGTTCCCTCAAAAGATCAAGAACTGACAGAGCCTCCTGAGAGCCTGTTAGAGGCGATGAGAATATTCTTCGTGGGAGTGGCAGCAGGTCTACGAAGTGGAGAAGAAGGTAAGAATCGCTCTATGATGGTTCACCCCTCCAAGGAAACGATGCAACACGCAAACTACGGGCACTGGGTGAGGAATATCCAGCAATACTGGGCAAAGACGTTGCGATTAACTAGGGCAGACCCTGACCGTCAGGAACTCATTGAAGATTTCAGAAAAGCATATGATGATTTATATAAGACTGTAGAGAACCTACCCGCCTTCGATGATTTGCTGCCGTATCTGCCGCATGCAGTCAGTGGTACCGTTGTGACAATAGTGAATGCTGCCGGAGGGCAAACGCCACAGCCGGATTGGCGTCAGGATTATGCCCACATTGTTGTTGGTGGAGAAGTATTGAATAGAGGCTACACAATTGAGGGCTTGACCATAACATACATGCCTAGAAGTAAGGGTGTTGGTAATGCTGATACCATACAGCAGCGTGCTCGCTGGTTTGGCTATAAGGCAGAATACCTTGGATACTGCCGTGTCTATTTAACTGAAGAGCAGCGCAAAATATACACAAATTACGTTAACCATGAAGAAGATGTGAGAAACCAACTTCGTCAACATGCTGCAACAGGAAAATCGCTCCGTGAATGGAAGAGAGCATTTCTCCTCTCGCCAGACTTGCGACCAACTCGACACGATGTGCTTGATCTCGAATACGTCCGTGGTAACTACTCTAGAGATTGGTTCGAGCAACATGCTCCTCATGATTCTCCAGAAGCTATTGAGGCCAACCGTAAGACTGTGGAGGAGTTCATTGCAAGATTGCCGTTTCAATCAGACGAAGGACACCCGATGCGAACAGAGATGCAAAAGCATTCGGTTGCCTCCAATGTGAACCTGGACTTTGCGTACCGTGAACTACTGACAAAATTCTTGGTAACAGGGCCTGATGATTCCCATCAATTCGTCGGACTCTTATTACAGTTAGAACGGCATCTTGATCAGTATCCAACTGAGCAATGCAATTGCGCCATCTATCTGATGAGCAAGGGTAAGTTGCGTGAGAGAAGTGTCAACGACAATGATGAGATACCAACCCTCTTCCAAGGGGCAAACCCAGTTAAGACAGGAGAGTACTACCCAGGTGATCGGCAGATTCGTGATCGTCAAGCGGTAACAATCCAAATCCATAAACTCACGGTTCTGAAAGACAAGAATGTAATAGCTGACAATGTTCCTACAATTGCAGTATCACTCCCGAAAGAGATGTCTGCCGATTGGATAGTTCAGACTGATAAGAAGGCCAGTAAGGAGTTCGCCAGGCTACACTGGGAATGATTGCGTATCAACGAAGCCCCATTTCCAATAATATTCATGCAAAAAAGAATATATAAGAGAGAATGTAGTGGCCTAAGACATGCCCAGTACAACGATGATACTCAGGGAAAGGTGAACTATGTTGGATTTAGTCGCACTCTTCAACTCCTTCCATCCACTAGATGCCATGACAGGGCAAACTGCGCGTTTTTCGGCACAACCTATACCTGGGTATGAGCGACACCGGCTTGCAAAGGATGCGCACGATACACCATCGCTCTTGATCTCCGTCACAGATACTTCAGGAAGTGAGAGGCCTGTTCCTATCAAGCTTGAGCATCTTACTGTTCAGTACGATGTAGATTGCCGCATTTCCCGATCAGACGGAAGTATTGAAGAAGATCGATTTACCGTCGTGCGCTGCACAGGCCTTGATAAGGCGCTACATACCTATTTCCTCCGCAGTATCGGTGCCATTGTCATCTCGCTCGGTATGACACCTTCCCGACTTGATGTTGCTCATGCAATAAAGAACTTGACTACATTATTCCGTGCAATGACGGAGAAGCCTCGTAAATCTGTGCAAGGGCTATGGGCTGAGTTATTGCTGATTGCAAGAGCATATGATGCTGCTGCAATGGTTGCAGCCTGGCATGTGACCTCAGAAGACCGCTATGATTTCAGTTCTGGGAATCAGCGAATTGAGGTGAAAAGTACCTCTGCACGGGTAAGACAGCACTACTTTACGCTTGAACAACTATGTCCACCGACAGACACAACCTTACTAATTGCGTCACTGTTTGTGGGGTATGCAGGTGCAGGGACTTCTGTTATGGAACTTGCTGAACAGATTCGCTCCCGCGTCAGCGATAATCCAGACCTGCTTTTACATGTGGATCAGATCATCAGCTTAACGCTTGGCGAGAACTGGCGTGATGCTTTAGAAGCGAGATTTGATGTTGAACTTGCAGAAGATTCTCTTGCCTTTTTTGAGGTGTCTGCAATTCCAATGGTAGGCCGAGATTTACCTCCTGGGGTCAGTTCTGTTAGTTTCAAGTCTGATTTAAGTGGATGTCCTCCTGCTACCATTCAAAACTTCCGATCATTGGGGGGATTATTTCAGGCTGCTCTGCGACGGACGGTCTCGACCTCTTCAAGGGGCAGGCAACGTGTGTAATATACCAAACCTAACTGGCTTCACACACTTCCGCAACCAGTCGATATAATATCAGATTATATTGAAGTATGAGACTAGGCCACAGCCGTCTTCATGCTTCTTTTTGTTTTTGAACCTCCATTACCTTTTAAATTTGCATTTTTGTGTATTGGCAAGTCATTTGGCGGGTGTTAGTAGAATTGGTGTTGTATTGCGCCTTCGAGTTGTTGTGAATGCTCGGGGATTTTAAGCCCCTCACCCCAGTCAAATGGCTCTAGAGGGTGCTTAAAGCGATCGATATGGTCTTGAGACCCGGAGATATTATAGCGAACTTTTCTTGCATGATCGTCTCAACTCCGCCAGCAAGAATCACTCCATATATTGCCAGAATTCCCTCATATCTCCTCACTTTTCCCCTTAATTCCTTATAGCTGGTTACTTTTCTGCTCGATGACAGTTTTAGTGTCCCCCGGATTTAGACAGTTCAAGGGTTTAATGACACTACTAGCTCTCACAACATGAGATAATATTGATATGCGTATACAGAGTAGATTAGATGCTTTTAGCAGACCTAAGATTAATAAGCGTTGGAGGAAAGGAATTATGAGCCAACAAGACCTCAAGAATCAAATACGTAGTTGGGTAGACAAAAATCGAAGAATCGACTCTGATCTTGGGGAGGTAGTGATCGGCAATTCACTTGGAGAAGGAGGTAATGCCCTTGTCTTCGACTCTCCATTCGCTGGAGGAACCGCTATCAAGTTTCTTGCCGAGTCGGTATCTTCTCCACCCTCTACTCGTTATGCTCGCTTTTTGGATGAGTATCGGAACTTAATAAAATTGGTACCGACAAGAGCTATTATACCTCTGTATCAATTTGGCGTTCAAGACATGGAAGGCATACGAGTACCTTACATTTTGATGGAGCGTTGTGTTAAAACGCTCCATAATGCATACAAAAATGACAGGCTTGTCGATGCAAACGAATTCAATAATTTACTTGATAGATTACTCCAGATACTAGAGGTTGTTCACGGTGCTAAAATTGTGCATCGTGATATTAAGCCTCAAAACATTCTTCTGCGATCAAACGATGAGTGGGTTTTAGGTGATTTTGGCATAGCTTGGTTCGATCCAGAAATACACAAGAAAATGGCACAAACTGAGGGGAATGAGCGACTGGCAAATTGGGAATTTTCCGCTCCTGAGCAGATCAGAAGAAACGCATATAATCAGCCGACGCCATCTATGGACCTTTATGCACTCGGACAAACTCTCTATTACTGTGTAACAGGTCATGTTATTAGAGGAACGGAATATCCTCGTTTTAGTCAAGTTGCTCCTGCACTTAGTCAATATGATGCTCTCATTGAGAAGCTTGTTAGACATGAACCAGCAGATCGGCTTCGGTCTGTTCAAGATGTGCGTCAGTTCATAGAAGAGCGGCAAGCAAGCAGAGAGCAAAGAGAGCAAGACGCAGTTATTCGAAGAGATTTAAAGCGAATGGAGAGATTTGTGAGAGAGCAAGAGGTATTTGATACAGCCTTACGTAGGGCAATGCCAGGCGTATATAGATACGGTCAAGCTAAAAATCAGGAAGAAATTAATAGAGTGTTATCTTCTCTCGCAGAACATTGTGAGGCATGCAATTTATGGGAGTTTGCAGGATATTCTGCGATCTCAGCCTGTCCAATAGAAAAACTATCAGAGGAGATTTGGTTGATAGAACATCTGGAGTGCAAAATCATCGACTTGTGGATATATCGACATCCAACGTATGAACGTCAATATGTTCTCGTTCACGTAGCATCTAGACCTCCTTTTTTTATTAATGATCATAGTGATATAGATGGAAAGCCTAAAGAAGCAAACTCCAATGCAAGTTTCTATGATGATATAGATGGAGAACCTGAAGAACCAAACTTTGGCGAAAGCCTCGCTGGCGAAATAACCATACGGGAAGCAGGTTATTTCCAAGGGAAGTATGTGACCAGGGGTGAGTATGATGATGGTTATGCGCTAATAGATGGAGAGGTTGTTGAACTGGATGGGGCCCAATTAAGGTTGAGGAATCTAGCGGATGATTTTCTGTTCCTTGCTCCGCAGTTCTGTGTTTACAACGCCAAAGAAAATGACCAACAATTTAGAAGTGCTTATCACGCTCTACGCAAAGCTAACAAAGTTAACCTATCTCTTTTAAAGCCTTTGGAGATGCTAGTACGTCCAGAATGGATGGGCGATTGGGACTAACATATTAACTATTCCTTATCTTAGGGTTTTGACTGTGAATTGCCATTTGTTTCGAGGGATGGATACGGCACTAGTTGTTTATGGATGTCCTTCATTGTCCTTTTTGTGCTCAAAAGTCCTAATTCTGTTTACTAGCGTTGGATGGTGCTTGTATTATGTTAACCAGGTTGCTGTGGTTACTGTGTTGATTTGTAGTATATGCCATGGAGATGCGTAGTATCTGCGGTGGCCACAATGGTAAAATAGTGTCGGTAAATGCCAATTTAGTGACACTACTTCGAGGGAGCGTGCGTACATGAGTAGGAATATCAGCAAGCATCGTGAAACCATAGATACCAGCAGGAGGATCGTACAGATTATTCCTGCACAGCCAGGATGGGAAGCGGTCTATGCGCTTAATGAAGAGGATGGTGGCATTCATAGGGCGCCCTTAGTCTGCTGGGCGCTCGTTGAATCGGGGGCAGCAGGAGGATTGCGCCACGTCACTGGAATGATCCTAAAGCATGGAAGTGACGAACTCTTTTATGCTGAATGGGGAAGATTTCTCGGCTACAATTATCCGGGAGCTTCTATTGACTGGGAAGAGGAAGCTAAAGTATATCATGAGCCTTATTTGAGCAAATGAGTCAGAACGGGGAATCCATGCCAGAGACCAGCCAGTTTAACCCAACCGGGCGACCTGCAAATTTCGAGACGGGCGACCAGGTATTCTGTATCGATGAGGGAAAGTGGGAATGATTGATTGTACGTGTGCATGACTGGCTCCTCTCCTATGACGTGGATTTCCATGACAGGGAGTGGGACATCTATGACAATTATCTCTATACTTCTAAGTTGGAGAGCGACCTGGTTAATACCATTGCGGAAGAAATTCAGGAATTGGAGAGGGAGCCAGGAGACCCGATCAACAGTGTGGAAACGCGTTCTATGAATCGGCTGAAGGCGCATCTCTACGCAACAGCTACCGCATACCTCCCTCTAAGATGGATAGCCGCATTCTTGAGATCGTCTACCCACAATCACATGTGGTGATAGAGCGGACTACCATCGATGCGGAGTACAAAATTATGGACCGTTAACATGGTTGTTGCTGTTTTTCCATCGGTTTCCTATCAAGCGAGCAGAGAGACATGGCATGTGACACTACTTGCTAGGCAGATTAATGGGCTTGTTTTGAGGATTTATATCATGTGGTCGTCGTTGAATGGCAACCCATAGTTCTCAACCGCTGGCTAATGCTACCAATACTAATCAGCACCTCTTATGATTTGCTGTAAAAAACCGATATAATATCAGATTATGGCAATGCTTAATGCCTTCTTTGTGGCCTCCTTGAGCATCTTCGTGAGACTCGTTTTGGGTGATTTTGTTCGCTGGGGTCCATCATTGTCGATGAAAATTCGTCAGTTTTGCCGTTAGCTGGACGAGTGAGCAATGTATCGACAGTACTAGCCAGTCAGCTGATAGTGCTGTTCATGTTGGTAAAGGATGTTTTGTGTACGCTGGAAGACACGGGTTAAGGAAGGAATGGCTTGACGGGTCGCTTGGTAGACAATGTGGTTTTTGTCGTACCTTTGGAAGATATCAGCGAGGCGTTCATCAAATGAAATGGGTAAGCCGGTTGGTCCAGTGAGCAAGTCGCAGTATGTCAAGGCGTCTGCTATTGGTGAATACTCACGTGGTATCTTATCGAGTTCCGTTGCTAGCCCCCGAAATTGGGCTTCAACTTGGGCTTCGAAGTGATATGCGATAAGTGATGCCAGCCGTTCTTGACCGTGGAATAAGAGGTAGTATGCTCCATCAAGCGGATGGAAACCAGTAACCTTGAGTGAGGGGGCATAGCCGATATCATGCAGGTATGCTGCCGCAATGAGTAGTGAGCGGTCTTCTTCAGTCAATGCGTTCCCTACCTGTTGTGCTCTTGCTACAACACCCTGGGTATGTAACCACCTATCGCCGAGTGGTAAGAGGAATGCGGCTGCTTGTACTGCTGCCCACTCCATGATGCTTGTGTTTGTTCTCATGAAATTGCACTCCTTTGATACCTGTTACAGGTTTTCCCACAGGCTGACCAGGACACGAGCCTCGATTCCTTCGAGTCGCGCTATTTCGTCCTGACCGTCCATGCTGCTCACTTTCACATGTACCCGGTCGGGACTGATGCCTAACCCCTCGGCAATATTGCCCCGCATTTCCGGCAGGCGCTTTTTCATGCGTGGCTGTTCGCCACTGAGGATGGTGACATCGATGGTGCCTACGACGAGCTGCTTTGGTTCAAGGAGGCGTCGGCGCAGTTCCGGCAGGTATTCAATTGATCGCACCCCTGTTTCTCCCTTGTCCGGGAACCAGTCGTCAATGTCTCCTGTATTGGTAGCTCCGGCCAAGGCCATGACGACGGCATGAGCGACAACGTCACCATCGCTTCTCTTCGTATTCGGCCCCTTTGGAAAGTTTTCAAAAGCAATGCCAGCCAGGACGAGCGTTCGTCCTTCTGTAAGGGCGTGAAAGTCTGAGGCAAAAGCCAGGCGCTGTTTCTTTGCCAAGAGTCTTGCTATCTCCCGCACCAGTTCAGCTTTTGTTGCTTCGTCGATCGCTGTCATGTGCTGGCCTCCTCGTCGATGTCGTAGGTATAGGTGTATTCATGTAAGGCGGCGTTCGCTACGATGTGGCTGTATTCGAACAGTGTCTTGTCATCTGCCCAGACCCAGCGATCCATTTCGACGACAGGTTGCGTCCTGGAGATGTTGAGTAGGTTCGCTTCTTCTGCTGATGGCATGCGCACGTCGATCTTTTCAAACGCTCTCGCCGCTCGCAATCCTGTATGTTCGCGCAGCCATTTGAAAAGGGGAATGTACCCCTCATCCTGGCCGAGTAAGTCCCCGAGCAGTGATGCGAGATAGTAACTGTCCAGGATGCGATACGGAACTCTGTCCACGAGATGAACACGGTAGCGGCGTAACACCTTGGTGTCCGGGCTTATGTCCATCTTTGCTCCCAGGTCTTCCCCTGCTGGGATGATCGAAGATGGCTCGATAAAGCGCACGAGTGTTTGTCTGCCCTGCGCTTCCATAGCACGGATGAAAGAGCCTGCACGTTTCAGTTCAAGTCCGCTGGCAACACTTGGATTAGTGGGGCCTACGAGCACTTTTGTACTGGGAGATCGTACAAAAGCCCCACCTCTTGGTACGATGTCGATACTATTTTCCGCTTGAAGCCTGAGCAATGCTCCTCTTACAGTAGCTCGGCTGACGTGTAGTTCGTCGGTGATTTCGCGTTCTGACGGGAGGCGTTGCCCAACTGCGTATTCTCCGCGATCGATGCGGTGCTTGAGTTCAGCTGCCACCTCATCGATTTTTGTGTCTTTGTCGACGACCATACGATTTCCTCTCCTTTCATTTTCTGGTTAGTACCAGAGATATACCAGATTGTAGCATAAGGGATAACAAATCACCACGATTTTTTGTTCCAATTTTCAAAGTTGGTCTGGAACAGTCTTGACATTTCTGGTACGTACCAGTTATAATTGGAACGTACCAGTGGTATATCACTGATAGACAAGAGAGGTGGGTTACGTTGTGAGGTGAGAGGATGTCAACGGCTATCTGGTTCTGCTAGAAAGAAGCTAGTAGCAAGCAAGCCACTAGAAAGGGGCTAGGTTATATGGAGTTGAGTGAGGGCTATATCAGTCACAAGGCAGATCGCTACGTATTGGCGGGAAGACAGGGATTAGATGATTATGTGCTTTCAGTTGGTGATGTGCTAGAGCTTTCTACCAATGGTCGTCGTCAAGCGGTTCGTGTGGCAAGTGGTGGATATCGTGGCTGGTACTACATCACGGCTGACGGACAACGGGCGCGGTTTGCGTTGTATATGAAAGCGTGTTTGGTGGCCTGCTGTTAGGGCTGGATTAGGGAAAGGAGGGGTCTATGAGTAGAAAAGCAGCGTTCTGGTTGGGGTTTGGGCTGATGATGCTGGTCTTGTGGGGGGTGTTCGTGCTCCCGCATATGTTTCCATTGTTCCTACATTGGTGAGCAAAGGAGGTGGGCCTATGGCAACAACAGAGAATATCCAGATGGAAGTGCAGGGCAATACCCTGGTGATCAGAGTGGACCTGAGCAAGGCGTATGGGCTTTCCGGGAGTGGGAAATCTGTGATCATCGCCTCAACAGGTGGGAATGTTTCTGTTCCTAGTCGGGATGAGGTAAAAATTGGCTTGAATGTCTACCGACCGCAGCAGCGGTAAGTGAGGAGGTGTGGTGTGGTCGTGATGCTTGAGTTCTGGCGGAAACTGGTGATCAGGTGTGGTGGACTATGTGGTGTGCGGTTGGCGGTGCCTCGCTTTTGTCCAATGTGCTACGTGCCGTTGTGCGCGTACTGTCGGTGTCCGCGTTGCGGTCGACAGGGGAGGTAGGGAGCATGGCGAAATACAAGCGGTGGGAAGCGTCTTTTCTGAAGTCCCTGGTGAGTCGGCGGCCTGTTCGTCACTCGCGGAGGCCGTTTCGGGGTACTCGTGGGGTGAGGTGTGAGGAGTGTGGAGGTTTGCTACATCCAACACATGATTTTGGGCTGTATGGGGGATGGTGTGTGCCGTGTTGGAGTTTCTTCCAGGGAGTAGATGAGGCGGTGATCGATGGATGGGGAGGTTGAGCAGATAGTGGCGGGGATGGTCGGGGTGTGTCCCTGGATGACAGAGGAGGATGTGAGGGTCGTTCGTGAGGTGGTGTCTGCTCATGCAGGGCTGGTGGTTGGGAGGGTAGTGGACCTGGGGCGGATGGCGGGATTGTTGCTGTGGTTGGCGGAACGTGCGGATGCGATGGGGGATGGGCGGAGGGCCTGGGCGTTTGACCAGTGGTACGCCTGGGCGTGTGCGTTGATGCGAGGGGAGGAATACCACTGGCCTGAGCTTCCCCAGGCGTTGGAAGTGTTGCCTTGATGGGGTGTGGTTATGGCGGCGTGTGATTGGTCGGTGAGGTTTCGGTACGGGTTTTCGCCCGTCTGTGGGGCCTCACCGATGAGGCCAGGAGAGGGAGTGTGATGCATGGGCAAGGGACGACGGCAAACGGCTTGTTATAAGCACAACATGGTGCGGGCGTCGTTGCCTGGGTGGTTTGTGTGCCAGTCGTGCGGCTTGCCTGCGGTGTGCCCTGGGTGTGTGGCTCGTGTGGCTGTGGGTGTCTTGTTGCACCTGTGTAAAGAGCATCAGCATCTGGCTGATGTGGTTGATAGTCATGTTGTGGTGTGGGCGACGGATGAAAGCTCACGGTAGTGTTAGGTAACGTGGAAAAGGAGGTGTTGCCTATGTTTATGAATGCAACCATTTTAGATGCGGAAGTCAATGCCTTTTTCGATGGGGTCAAGGCCAATGTGTATGATCTGGATGAGAAGCAGACCTATGAGGCGTTGATTGTGGGTGGGTTGGTGGGTCTGCCCGAACTCTTGGAACTGAAGAAGCAAAAGCCGCCTGTTCCCTCGGACGTGTTGCAGGAGGCGGCAGTGCAGGTGGAGATGCCTCCCCTGATGCAACCGCTTCCAGTGTATGTCAAGCGCGTCAAGTTGAACAAGGGGTTCATGAAGCTGGTCTGTCGGCTGGCTCCCCAATAGTGGCTAGGAGGTGCATATGGGTAGTGGGAAGAAAAATTGGGTGAGGGCGTGGGAGCATCCGGCGCTCAGCTTCTTCTCGGTGGTCTTCGCGGCGGTGTCAGCGCATGCGATTCTGTGGTTCTACAGTACGCTGGATGTGGTGCACGTGGGTGGGGGAGACTTCATGCAGCCGTTCATCAAGTGGGGCTTGGCCCTGGCCTTTACGGGCTTTGGCTACCTGTCCAGTCGTGGGTTAGCGCATCGGCTCTTGCGCGGGGAGCGGGTGGGGGTGTACTTCCTGATCTGCATTGTGCTGGAGATCGTGGAAGTGTCCACCAACTTCATGTATTCGGCGGTGGCCATTCACAATGTGGGGTGGCTGGCGATGTTTACGGGAGGCATGCACGACTTCTTGCTGGGGTTGATGTATGTGGTCTTGCCGATTGTGCCCGTGGTGACGGTGGTCTTGGCCTGGGTGGATATGGACTTAACCCGTCAGAAAGAAGGGCCGATCCCTTTCGCTAATGCGGGGGTGCGGGCGACGCACGCATCCTCGCAAGCGAGACCGTCAGTTCCCCCCATCCAGCCAGTGGCAAACAGGGCATCAGCACGGTCTCCTGCTTCCTCGACTCCGTATGCCACTGGGTATACCGGGGTGCCTTGTGTGGCTGATGGTGCCGCTTCAGGTACAAAGCAAGGGGGTTTCAAGTGGCCGTTCCGTGATCGTGGTGCTTCTGAGGGGCAAGGACAGCCACGGGAGGCGCAGGGAGTGCGTACCATGCTGCTTGATCCTGAGAAGCACATGGCGTCTATTGACTAGTGGGGGTGGCGTGCTTGTGCGTGGTGCTCATGGGCACTGATCGCAAGCACGCTGCTTTGAAGAAGTGGAGGTGATGGTATGGATTATGGAACGATTAAGCAACTTGCCAAGCAGACCGGCCAGCGGGTGACGGATCTGATCGCCCTGGCTCCGCAGAATGACCCGTTTTATATGGGGACACAGAACGATTGGGCCATCGCACAGTGGTTTGCGGGCTTATGGCGGGCCTTTGGCTATGGGACAGGGGTCCACCTGCGGCGCATTCACTACCAGATTGTCAGCCAGAATCCGCCCGTGCTGCTGCCCAATGGCTTGGCGTATGAGAACACGGTGGAGTGTTGGGACTTTCTGAACATGGCATCGAAAGCGGCGCGGTATCTGCAACTGGTAGACCCTGCGGCCTTTGTCGATCGCAAAAATGCGGAAGCGATGATTTATGCTGAGAGTCGCACGAGTGACCCCCAGGTGTACCTGAGTGGATATGTCAACAAGTATGACTTTGCCTTTCCTGATTTCCCTGAGCTGCCTGGCTATCGGGTGAGTGGCTACCGGGGAGAGCAACCTTACCATATGGAGCTGTGGTGTGAGAAGTCCACCATGAATGATATTCTCTTGCCGCTCTGCCAGCGCTATGGGGCCAACCTGCAAATTGGCTCAGGGGAACTCTCCATTACATCGGCGCTCTCGCTGGTCACGCGCTTGCAAGAGGTGGGCAAGCCTGCCCGCATCTTCTATGTGTCGGACTTTGATCCCGCTGGTCAATCGATGCCGGTCGCGATTGCCAGGAAAGTCGAGTTCTTCATGCGCACGCTCGACCTGGACCTGGATGTGCGGGTGTTTCCAGTGGTGCTCACAGTGGAACAGGTGCGCTACTTTGGCTTGCCGCGTACCCCGATTAAGGAGACAGAGCGGCGGCGGGCCGGCTTCGAGGAACGCTATGGTGAGGGGGCCGTTGAGCTTGATGCGTTGGAGTCCTTGTATCCTGGGGAGCTCTCGGCCATCCTGCGCCAGTGTATCGAGAGCTACTACGATACGAGCCTGGAGGAGCGGGTGGAGCTGGCGCGGATGGCGCTTCAGGCGGATTTGGACACGGCGGAGGATGGGGTCGTGGGGACGTATGAGCCGGACGTTGATGCACTCAAGGCAGAGTACGAGGCACTGAAACGGGAGTTCACCGTGCAGATGGAGGGCTACGGTCAGCGCCTGCAATCCTTATGGCAAGCCATACGCGAGGACTTACGCTGGCATATGCCCAACCTGGAAGACTATCCGGTGCCGCCAGCTGCGCCAGCCGGAGAGCTGGGAGACGGCCTGTACAACAGCCGGCGTGATTACCTGGAACAAGTGTGGGCCTATAAGGAGTTCCAGGGCAAGCTCCAGTATCAAGAGTGATGGGAGGGCGCTCGTGTGAGGTGTGTACCTTATGCGGGCGTCTGGTCATGTGGATAAGATGTGAATAGGGTGTGGAAAGGTGGGATGTGTAGAGGAAAGGAGGTGGCCTATGCGGAAAGGGTGCTTGTTCTTCCTGGTGGGGTTTCTGCTCCTGGTCGTGTGGGTGTCGGGTCAGTTTACAGGGGTGTTGTCTCCTCAACAGCATGCTGGTCTTGCAGTGGGTCATGCAGATGGCTCGCATGCGGTGGTTGGTCCTCCCACGATTTCGGCTGACTTTCTGAATCAGGTACTTGCTGCCTATCATTCGCCTGCGGCAGGCTTAGGTCAGGCTATCTATGATCTCGGTGTGCACTATGGCATTGACCCGGTGTATGCGCTGGCTTTTTTTCAGCATGAGTCCTCCTTTGGCTTGACAGGAGAAGCTCAGACGACTATGAGTCCAGGGAATGAGCGCTGTATTGCTGATCGTCCGTGTGTGGCCGGTGGTTGGGCACAAATGTACAGTTGGTCAGATGGCTTTGAGCACTGGTTTCTGCTCATCCGTCACCTGTACGTGAATCAGTGGGGGCGTGTCACAGTTGCGCAGATTATCCCGAAGTATGCGCCGAGCAGTGATGGCAACGATGAGGCAGCGTATATTGCGGCGGTGGAGCATGCGGTCGATACGTGGCGTGCTGGTCGCATCTATGATTAGCAAGGAGGATGTGGATATGAGTTGGCTGGATGTCGTAGAGGCATTGACGGATGCGGTGAATGGTGCGCTTGAGGTGGGGGACTGGTCGCAGGTGGTGACACTTACCACTGATCTGTATACGGCTGCGCTGCACATTGGTGATGCGGAGTTTGCCGAACTGGTGCAGGATGTGCACTGGATCGCCAATGATGCGCTGGCGCATCCGGTGGCGGTGGGAAGGTTGGTGTCCCCATGAACCTGTTTGATCGTCGGGCAATGTTTCGCGGGTTTAATGCGGATGTCGAGCATCAACAGATAGCGGGGCTGGCGAGTTGGGCGGCGTTTAGTGCTCGGTGGCGCGCTCGTCAAGGGTTGCCGCTCCTGCATCCGCTGGATGTGCAATACCTGACTCCCCAGGACTTCTGCAATAGCCTGGGGCATCTGCTGCCACCGGAAGTACAACGGCGCATGTTTCGGGAGTATGTGGCGGCGGCGGTACGCAGTCTTGCGGGTATGGCGGGCTGCCGACGTGCAGGGCTAGTGAGCGGAGATCTTGCGCTGGTGCGTGCGGATGGGTTCGTGCGTCGGATGGGGGGCCAGCCGCACGATTTCCGCTATGGGCGACAGGATAGTGGGCCATATGAACGACGGGGAGATCGTCCCTATGGGGTGCCGGTTGCCTCGGAAACCGTTCGGGGCTACTGGCTCGACGGGTCAATGGTGGACGATGGGGACGACAACGGGGATGAGTCGTGGATTGATGAATGGAGCGCGTTTGAGATGGCAAGCCAGTAGGGAGGAGGTGGCGCTATGGCGATAGCGATCGGGGTGGCAATGGTGTTGACGTGTGTCGTGCTTGCCATAGTGGCAAGGGGCAGTCGGTTGTGCGTGGTGTTTACTGCCCTTGGGGTATGGGTGGCAGTGTTGCTTGTCTTGTACGTGCTGGGTGTGGCTTTGTAGGGGCTGTTTGTTTCGCAAGCAAGCCATGCGAGGGGAAGGAGGTGATGCGATGACGACCAACGATGCGGTAGCGACGATTGTGGCCGCGGGTGTGCTGATGGTGCTCGGGATCGTGGCGGTGGTGGCGGTGGTACTCTCGTGGCGTCGGTGGTAGCCGACCCTATGAGAGCGTAGACATGTCCGAGCGTGTGATGAGGGGTCCCAACTGAGTGAGAGGCGGTGGTGGTATGTATTGCAATGACACGACTCCGACAACTGAAGAGACGCGGTGAGCGCACGGCTGCCCATTGGCTTGGGCTGGTGGGTAGACGCGCTCTCAGTGAGCGGTGAACGGCAAGCTCTGAGGAGAGGAGGTGACGTATGGAGTATTGTGCGTGTGGAGCACCGCTGGCGTTTTCGCCGGATGGGGTGCATTGTGTGGGTTGCGCTGAGGCGGCGGCATGTCGAGCCGAACGCGCGCCGCATCGAGAAGAGATAGCTGCTCTTGTGGTGCGCCTCGAGCACGAGCGTTCCTATGCGTTGTGTGAACAACTGGCGCGGGCTCTTGGATACGAGGTGGTGGCAAAACCTGGAATGGTCCAGTTGGACAAGCCAGGGTCTCCTTTGCTGGCGGTGTACTTTCGGGTGGATGCGCTGATCGATGACATGCTTGAGGAGGGGAAAGCACTGCTGTGAGGGCAAGTCAGGAGGGTGTGCTACAGAGGAGGTGATGCTATGAGGAAGATGGGCATGTACGTGGGGTTGTTCGCGTTGCTGGTGGTCGTCGTGTCATCGTTTCACCTGACGTTAGGTGTGGATGCTCCTGAGACGCGACAACAGCTTATGCGAATCAGTCAACTGGACCCACGGCAGTATCGTTCGACCGCCGAATATACGACCTGGGCATACTCGACCTGCTCGACTGCTGCCATGACGGAGGTCATGAACTACTACGGATGGCACATGCGCCTCACGGATGTGCTGGCTGTCGAGTCGCGCATTGGAGCTATTACGCCGGAGTTAGGACTGGTGGAAGACGGTGGCATTGCACGAACGGTAGCCCACTTTGGGTTTCACACGACCTGGGGCTATCAGTTCTCACTTGACCAGGTGATCGGCATGGCCAACCAGGGGACACCGGTGATTATGGGATTTCCTCCCGAGCGCTATCCTGGTGGACATCTGCTGGTCGTGACGGGCGGGAATACGACCAGGGTCTTTGTGGCGGACTCCTCCATCTGGAACGTGCGGTCATTCACTCGCTCACGTTTTCTGCACCTGTGGGCAGGCTTTGCGGCGGTGATCACGCCGCGAAATGGAGGCTAACCGGCAATGACACCTGGTAAGGCCTAGTGAAACGGGGAGATCTGTGCATGACAGTGGGCTCGTCAGGGGATGTGAGCAGTGAAATGTGAGGAGGTGAGGGATATAGGCATGGATGGAATGATATACCATCCCTACAATGGATGGGAAAACAAGTGTACGTGGCTCATGCATCTGCATCTGAGCAATGAGGAGCGTTTGATGGATGAGATCACTGCGCTGGTAGCGAGTGAATCGAATGATGGTGCTGCTGGTCGGCTGGTAGAGATGTGGGTCAAGGTGGCTCTGACCAAGTGGCTGACGATGTTCCACAACCGCGAGATGCGGCATGATGAAGAGATGCGCCTGCTCGCCTGGGATGTGCTGGGGTCTGCCCTGGCGTATGCTGAGTGGGTGCACCTGGTGGAAATGCTGATGAGTGGGGCTGCATCTGGTGCAAACCTCTTTACCATGACGCTGTATCGAAGTGTGCTGAGCAACAGTGAACTTCAGGTGCATGTAGGAACAGTGCTCAGTCAAGCACCAAGTCTGTATGCTGGCGCTGATGCGGTGCAAGACTGGTTTGCGTCGCAGCTGGATACCTGGATCGAGGCCCCTGCGGCTCGTCGAAAGCGGCATACGCCGCTCTCGGTCCTGTTTGCGAGTTTGATCCAGAACACCTATACCGTGATCTTTTGGGAGCATGTAGCAAGGGCGTTTCGTCCGAGTTACTAGTGCAATGGCAAGCCATAAGGGGCGGTGGTGGGGCCGTCTCGCTGAGCAACCGGTGGGGGTGCTGTTCGCATGGGTTGGCTCAGCGAGACAAGCAACCGCCCAAGAGCAAAGCAAGCGGGCGGTTCTGTGGGCAACCGAGGGAGTGAGGCCCGCCGGAGGCAGCCCTTGAGAGGTGCACGGGAGTCTTGGCGGCGTCTCGCTGAAGCGAAGCGCAAGGTCTTGACTCGTGTGACAGACTCGGCAGAGCGAAACGAGCGAGGTGGGAGGCGTGGTGGTGTCTGCGGTGTAACCTCGGTCGTTTCGGCGCCTGCGCTCTGTCACGCGAAGTCAAGACACGCCAGCCAAGACGGGCCCCGAAGACGCAAGCCTCGCCTGTGTGCGTTCGGAATGCTCCCAGACCTCGGTGTACGAACGGGTGGGGGGCGGCGGTCGATGCGCGCCAGCGGCGGCGGCGGGGTCTCCCCACCCGCCGCTCAGCGACCGCCCTAGAGCCTTTACTTGACTCTTTAAAGAACAAGTCACACACGTATCCATCGTCGGTGGGTTGATGGGAGAAAGCGAGGTAATGCGTATGCAGATGTGGTCCTGTGAAAACGAGCTGTGCGGGGTCTGTATCAATGAGGGGCGGTACCAGTGCGCTGGGTGTGCAAGCTGGTTTTGTCGTGATTGCGTGCGTAGCTTTCTGGGAACGGGCCAATGGGTGTGTCTAGCCTGCCTAGCGGTATGGGAAAACCTTTGTCGGATACAGGCAGAGATGTGTTGTGCGGTCTGTGGCAAGGTGCGTGAACAGCAGGACATGTTGCTGTGTACGGCCTGCCAAGGACTTTTTCAGGGATGAGTTCGATCTATGATTGGAGAGAGGTGGTGATGCTCATGGTTGAGCGGTATGGGAGGTGGCCTGGGGTCGTGGCTCTTGTGGGGGATGCGGAGATGTACTGCGTTCCCTGTGCAAGGCGTCTGTATGGCGAGGTGCCCATACAGGCGGTGATTGATGGGGAGAGGGGATACGAGCGGTATGCCGATCAGAGCCATAACCCTTTGGGGGCAGTGCTCTATGGCGGTGAAGATGTCCACGGGATGTATTGTGGAGGCTGTGGTACTCCGCTCTGCGATGATGATTGTCTCTGTTATCATCCTGGGCAGTATGAGCATTGGTGTCAGTATGGGACCTTCTTTGATGAGGATGAACGTGAGGTGGAGTGATGGGGCTACAGTACTGCGGTGGGAGCATCTTTACCTCAACGGCTCACACGCTGGTGGTGCCGGTCAACTGTAAAGGAGTCGCTGGCCGTGGGCTTGCACTCCAATTCAGGGAGCGGTATCCGAACTGGTATCGGGCGTATCGGCAGTGCTGCAAGTCGGGTCTCTTGCAGATAGGTCGTCCTTTGCTGCATTGGGGTGACGACCCCTGGATACTGAGTTTTCCCACCAAGGATGATTGGCGGCTTCCCTCTGAGCTTGCTTTTATCGAGGTGGGGCTAGCTGCAACGGTCTTGCTCTGTGCTGTTCATGGGATTGAGAGTATCGCCTTTCCGAAACTTGGGACGGGTGCTGGCGGCCTATCCTGGGAGGAAGTGCGTCCATTGATGGAGGCGTACCTGAGTGTATTGGAAAGTGACATATGCATCTACCTGTGAGGTGGTGTGAGGAGGTGATGCCCTATGAGTACATGTGGTTGTACGTATCAGGATGCGAACTGTGTTGAGGGAAAGAGGTTGCTTGATACGGTTATGCAGGCATATCAACGCCTGACTGGTCGGCCTCGTAGTGAGGTTGCCCCCGCAAGACAAGAGCAAAAGTGGCATGCGTACGAGCAGGCACGCGATGCTTACTTCGAGCATATTGGCGAAGCTGGTAAGCTGAGGTGTGCGTATTGTGGTGAGAACAGTCTAGACCTGATTCCCTGCTTTCTCTGTGGCTGTTTGTGCTGCGCCGAGTGCCTGTGGCTGGTGCCTGTGGGCACGTATGGGGAAGTAGAGATATGTAGAGATTGTGTGGGCAAGTGAGGGGTGGCAAGTATGGAGCAATGCTATGATGTGGCCTTGTGGGTAAAGTCTGAGATTGATGCTCCTGGGCATCTGGCCTTGCCGGAGGTGGTTGTCTGTGTGGATGCGCTAGACCCGTTGGCGGCGGTGCAAGCGGCAATGTGGGCGTGTGGCGTGTGGTACGTGCACAAGGCGGTTTGCTCGGATGGACAGGGGATGCTGTGGCGCTGGTCGAAGCTGCGCAATAGGCCGGTAGGTGAGGAGGTGATGTGATGGGTAAGCGAGTTCAAGCCGCAAACCGTTTTCAGCTACTCCCGTTAGGCGAGCATGTGGAACTGGTGGAACAGTGTGAGTTAGATACCTTGTTGTTCTGCCCCGATGCCTGGGCACTGCGGCATAGATTTGTCAATACGCAGACAGGGGAGACGGTACGGGCGCGCTGTGGCTCCTGGTCGTGCTTGTATTGCGGACCGCGCAAGGTGGATATGTGGCGGCAACTGGTCAAGGCGGCGGAACCGACGTTGTTTGTGACCTTAACTCAGGTGGGCAAGACGCTCAAAGAGGCGGCGCGGGTGCTGACAACCGTCTTGCAGTACCTCCGGCGTGGGTCCAAGGGTCGGGGGAAGTGTCGAATAGGGGCGCGTCCGGCCTATCCTCTTCAGGTGTTTGCGGTGATCGAGGAGCATAGCGACTTTGAACACGTGGGCTTTCACTGGCATTTGTTAGTCAAAGGTGTCGATTTCTTGCCGAACCAGGTCGTAAGCGATGCGTTACGGTCTGCAACAAAGGGCCGCTCCTACATCACGAAAGTGAAGCGGATCCAGAACAGTACGGCGGTGGGCTATGTGACCAAGTATCTGACCAAGGAGATCATGCGGGAGTATCGGGGCCTAGAGGAAGAGCAGCGTGTAGTGCCGATGGTGGCTTTGGATACGGTGGGAAGCTCTGAGGATGATCGAGGGGGAGTCTACGAGTACAAGGTACGGCAGGATGATCAGCAGCGGGTGGTTGAGGTGCAAGAGGTGCAGGTCGTCGAGCGACTGTGTAAGGCACATCGTATTCGCTATTCGCGCAATTTCTTCCCTGAACGGACGGCTGATCTGCGACGGCGGCTCTTTGGGGAGCAGGAAGAGACACCTGAGACGCACATACTGGGGAGAGAGGAAGCAGTGGATACGTCGCTTCCAGAGCAGAGAGCTCATCATCAGCTGCCTCAAGCACAGGATAGTGCTACACAAGAGGGCTGTCAATCGGATGGTACTTTCTCATCAGTGATTGAGGGTCCTGGGGTTGATGAGACGGATGGAAAGATGACAGGAAAGCAGGCACCTGAAAGTCATGCCATGGAGAGAACTTCCGATAGGAGAACGAGTGACGTCTCTCCTGATCAGGTGCCACAAGGGCAGGATAGCATGCATGGCGATGCACTGCAAAAAGATAGGACTGTATCACCAGGGCATGCGGACCAATCTGTTCGTTGGTCCGTGTGGGTGCTGCATGAGTCCGACCCGTTCAGCGATGATAGGGGCGAGTACAAACGTCGGCGGCGGAGGGCGTTAGCGGAGTCGCTGACTGATCTACGCGAGGGCAAGCGGTTGTATTCGCGTCGAGTGGTGACGATTTGGGCCTACCAGCGTGGTCGGCTGCGTCAGGTTGCGTAGTGTTGGCGGCGTATGGCAAGCCATGAGAGGTAAGGAGGTGGTGCTATGAAGCTTGATGGTGAAAAGGGTGTTGTTGCTCAATTTCTGCTTGATTGTGAAAATCGGGGGTTGGCTGATGGCTCGGTGGCATTGTATCGCCGTCATCTTGGGTTATTAGTTCGTCGTTTAGAGATGATGGGGGTGACTGAATTAGAGGATGTGACACTGGTATATCTACGCCAGTTCTTGCATTTCCTGCTTCATCCAGATGTCAATGATAAGCGGTTTCCTGGCGCTCGTCGTCAAGATAAGGGTAAGCTGGCTCCTGGCACAGTCGGATCATACGTACTTACGATGAAGACATTCTTTGGCTGGTGTGTTGCTGAGGACTTAATCGAGTCGAACCCTGCGGCACGTCTTACTAAGCCCAAAATCCCGAAGAATGTGGTCGCGGCTTTTTCGCCTGAGCATATTGATAAGATGTTGGCGGTGTGTGATACGAGCACTGAAAGGGGGTTTCGTAATTATGTGCTTTTGTTAGTGCTTCTGGATACGGGTATGCGGGTGTCTGAGCTTTGTAGTCTTCGGCTGCAAGATGTGTATCAGCGTCATATCAAGGTATGGGGTAAGGGGCAGAAAGAGCGCGAGATAGGTATTCATTCGGAAGTGAGCAAGCTTCTCTGGAAGTATATTCAGAAATATCGCCATCCGAGAGACCCCGAGGAAGATCACGTGTTCCTGAGTAAGCGGGGTGCTTTGACTGTCTCAGGTGTGGAAGACATCTTTAAGAACATACGGGTAAAGAGTGGTATTACCGATGTTCGGGTATCGCCTCATACACTACGTCACACGTTCGCAAAGTGGTATCTCCTGCGTGGCGGTGACCTATTCAAGCTCTCGCGTGAGCTTGGTCATAGCGGTATTCAAATTACGGGAGAGATTTACCTGGGCGATTTTAAGAGTGCGGATGCTCGACTAGATCATGAAGACTATTCTCCCGTGGGGCGGCTCAATCTGAAGAAAGGCAAGAAAGGTAAGAGTAGTAGCAGGTAGTAGGTAGCGTTTTGGCCTAAAGAGTTGACTTTTCCCTAAGAAAGTATAAACTTTCTTGGGGAATTTGTGCTGCTTACTGAAAAAAAGTATGCAAAAAATGGCGTGCTGGGAGTTTTTTCTAGTAAATGCACGGCTTTTTTATTGGCTCTAGGAGCGGATGTAAAGCGGGTCTCTCGGCGGTTACCTTAGAAGGCTGAGATTTAACTGAAAAAAAGCTGAGACTTTTTATTGTTGACTTGCCTTAGGTCTAGTATTACATGTATGTTAAGAGTGGAGACGTGTAAATATGCATATAGTTCAGCATATATCCTCTAAGCGGTAAAGGAGAAAAAT
>Ga0070717_10000454_pt1 | contig 25965 bp, 26 predicted proteins | sample LARL113metaG_FD_71366 | JGI IMG/M metagenome (GOLD analysis project Ga0070717, IMG submission 71366) | Corn, switchgrass and miscanthus rhizosphere microbial communities from Kellogg Biological Station, Michigan, USA - LAR L11-3 metaG | ecosystem: Host-associated > Plants > Roots > Rhizosphere ...
CTGCGCGGCGCGAGCTTCAGCGTTTCAAGAAAGGCCGTTTCCGCATTCCGGAAATCCCTCTTCTCCAGGCACGCCAGTCCTCCGAAGAAAAGCTCTCTCGCCCGATCCTGGTCAGTCATCTGCTGCCGCGGATTCCAGAACTGAGTTGGTGGCAATGGTCACGTTTTTGCCCCCGTAGCGAAAGCGTAGCGGCGATCAGCGCGGTTTCAGAAATGCGAAATCGCAGCCCTGGTCGGCGCCGAGTATTTCCTGGGCATAGAGGCGCGCGTAGCCGCGTGCCGGCGGTTCTACCGACTTTTTCGATGCGGCCCTGCGCCGTTCGAGCTCTTTCTCGTCCACCAGAAGATCAACGCGGCGCCCTTTGACAGAAAGTTTGATGCGGTCGCCCGTTCTCACAAGACCGAGCGGTCCTCCGGATGCGCTGTCCGGCGTCACGTGCAGGATAATCGTACCGAACGCGGTGCCGCTCATGCGCGCGTCTGAAATCCGCACCATATCCTTGAGGCCTTTGGCCGCGAGCTTTTTGGGGATCGGCAGATAACCCGCCTCGGGCATCGCCGATTCGGAATGCGGCCCGGCATTCTGCAAGACGAGAATATCCTTGGGATCAACCTCGAGGCTTTGATCGTCGACGCGAGCTGAAAGATCCTCGAGCGATGAAAATACGACCGCGCGACCTTCAAGCTCAAACAGATTGGCGTCCGCGGCAGAACGCTTGAGGATCGCACCTTGCGGCGCCAGGTTTCCGAACAACGCAACCAGACCGCCTTCGGGCTCAAGCGGCTTTTTCCGTTCGGCGATGATGGTTCGATCAATCCATCCGGTATCTTCGTGTTCAAGTCGTTGGCCAAGCGTTTCGCCCGTCACCGTCATGCAGTCCAAATGGAGAAGATCTTTGATTTCGCGTAGCAGCGCACCCATGCCACCGGCGGCGAAGAAATCCTCCATATAACCGTTACCGACCGGCTTCAGATTCACCAGCACCGGTGTCGTGTCGGACAATTCATTCAGACGTTTCAGCGAAACCGGAACTCCGGCACGGCCAGCGATCGCCGTTAGATGAATGATCGCGTTCGTGGAGCCGCCAATCGCAAGAAGCACCCTCAAAGCATTCTCGACCGACTTCTGGTTGACGATGCGATCTGGCGTGAGCTGCGAGCCGATCAATTTGACAGCGGCAATCCCCGTGGCTTCCGCTGCGCGCAGCCGGTCCGCGTGCACTGCCGGAATCGCAGCAGTGCCTGGGAGGATCATGCCGAGCGCTTCGGCGATGCACGCCATCGTCGAGGCCGTTCCCATGACAGCGCACGTGCCCGCGGTCGTAGCGAGCTTGCCCTCGACCTGAGAAATTTCGCGATCATCAATCTTGCCGGCGCGGTACTGCGCCCAGAACCGGCGGCAATCCGTGCACGCGCCCAGACGCTCGCCGTTGTGGCGTCCCGTCATCATCGGTCCGGCCACCAACATGATGGATGGCTTGCCGGCCGATACTGCGCCCATCAATTGCGCGGGAACCGTCTTGTCGCATCCACCCATCAGGACCACGGCGTCCATCGGCTGTGCCCGAACCATTTCCTCGGTGTCGACCGACATCAGGTTGCGAAACTTGAGACTGGTCGGATTGAGGAAGACTTCGCCCAACGAAATGGTGGGAAATTCAATCGGCAGTGCGCCGGCCGTCAGGACGCCGCGCTTTACGGCCTCCAGCAATTCGGGGAAATGACGATGGCAGTTGTTGAAGCCCGACGCGGTGTAGGCAATGCCGACCACCGGCTTCGCAAGCATTTCGCGGGAGTAACCCATCGATTGCGCGAAGGATCGCCGAAGATAGAGGGAGAAATCACGATCGCCATAGTTTGTCAGACCGCGGGCGATACCGGTCGGTTTGTCGTTCATACCGACACTTTTTGCAGCCGTTGCGCCCGGATGCAAGCCACCACCGGCGCTCCACAACTCCCGCCGCGGCAAGGTCTCGGCGCCGCGTGCGTCACCCCTCGGGAGGAGCTGCACACTGACCACGGGATGGAATTTTGGGTAGCGACGAATCTCGTCTCGACAACCACCCTGGAACCCTTCTAAAAGGTGAGCCGCGGGGCGGGAAAGTAAAACACATGGACTATAAGGGTTATTTCGCGTCTGCCCTCGATCGGCTGCGGGATGAACGACGGTACCGGGTGTTTGCGGATCTTGAGCGCATAGCCGGCCGATTCCCGCATGCCATTTGGCATTCCCCGCATGGCCCGCGCGACGTCGCGATCTGGTGCTCCAACGACTACCTCGGGATGGGCCAGCATCCGAAGGTGATCGGAGCCATGGTCGAAGCAGCCGCCCGCATGGGCACCGGCGCCGGCGGCACGCGAAATATCGCGGGCACCAATCATCCGCTTGTGGAGCTCGAGCTAGAGCTTGCTGATCTGCACAACAAGCCGGCCGCGCTGGTCTTCACCTCTGGTTACGTATCGAACGAAACCGGCATCTCCACCATCGCCAGGCTGCTCCCGAATTGCCTGCTGTTGTCGGACGCCCTCAACCACAATTCCATGATCGAGGGCGTAAGACAGTCGGGCTGCGAAAAGAAGATCTGGCGTCACAATGATCTCGGTCACCTCGAAGAGCTGCTCAGGGCTGCCGATCCGAGCAGACCAAAGTTGATCGTATTCGAGAGTCTCTATTCCATGGACGGCGATGTCGCGCCGGTGCATGCGATCTGCGATCTCGCCGAGCGCTATGGGGCCATGACCTACTGCGATGAGGTCCATGCCGTCGGCATGTATGGGCCGCACGGTGGTGGAATCTGCGAGCGCGACAACGCCATGCATCGCGTCGACGTGATCGAAGGGACGTTAGCGAAAGCCTTCGGTTGCCTTGGCGGTTACATCACCGCAAGCGAGGAACTGGTCGACGCGGTGCGGTCCTACGCGCCCGGCTTTATTTTCACGACGGCACTCCCTCCGGCCATCTGTGCCGCGGCTACCGCCGCAATCCGTCATCTGAAAACGTCGAGTTGGGAACGCGAACGCCATCAGGACCGCGCGGCGCGGGTGAAAGCAGTCCTCAACAACGTGGGCCTGCCGGTGATGCCAAGCGCCACGCATATCGTACCGGTGCTGGTCGGCGATCCGGAAAAGTGCAAGGCAGCAAGCGACCTGCTGCTTTCCGAGCACGGCGTCTACATTCAACCGATCAATTATCCGACGGTGCCGCGCGGCCTGGAGCGATTGCGGATCACGCCATCTCCCTATCACGACGATGCGCTTGTCGATGCACTGGCTGAAGCTCTCGTGGATACATGGGAGCGGCTCGGCCTTCCGCTGCGGTCGCGAGCGGCCGCGGCCGAATAACCTTCGCTTTCAATCCTGAAAGGGCGGCCGCTTTGTCAGCGGCTTCGCGGTCTCGCTCTTGACCTTTAGGGAACGTGCGGTCCGGCGCGCGACCAAAGGCATCATCAGCGACACAAAAAAGATGCGTGTGAGATGGTGCGCCCCGACATAGACCGGGTCGAGATTGAGCGCGAGCGCCAGAAGCATCATCGCGTCCACCGCGCCAGGGGCAAACGCGATCATCACTTCGGCGGCACGCAGCGAGAGCACGCCGATCAGCACAGCGGCGAACACTGCGGCGATCGCGACCGCCACCGCGAACGAACCGAATGCCGCGGTGATGAAATTCAGTAATAGCCGCAGCGGCGTATTGGCAAAGCGCGAGCCGGTCACCGCACCCATCGCAACCATGGCCGTGTTCGCGACCCACCAAGGCATGACCGCGTGGATCATTCCGGTGCCATGCAATACGGCAGATGACATCATCGCACCGAACAGCAGTCCGCCGGGGAAACGAAATCGATAGGCGACGACCGCGACGACGCTCGAAACCGCGACCAGTATCGCGAGTTCGTCAAGAACGGCGATGCTCAGCGCGGCTGTTGGCCTTGGTGGTGCGTGCCCGACCAGACCAAGGACCGACAATCCGGCGGGTAATCCGACGGCAATCACGACCACACGGATGCTTTGCACAATTGCAATCGCACGCAGGTCGCCGCCGAGTTCGGCCCCTAACGCGAGAACCTGCGACATGCCCCCGGGTGCGGCGGCGAGGTATGCGTCAACCTTGCCCCAGCCATGTACAAGCTGCAGATAACCGGCACCGCCGACGGAGATGACGATCATGGCCAGCAGCAGCACCACAATGCTGAGCGGGTAGGTCGCCATACCGTGCAAAGTCTCGGGAGTAACGACTGCGCCAAGCGAAATCCCGATGAGCACGAATATCGCGCGCATCAGCAGCGTCGGGATGAACATCGGTCGGCCGGCAAGAGCAGCGCCAGCGACCGCAAGGATAGAGCCTGACAGCCAGCCCGCCGGAACACCGGCGAGGCCTAGTACCGCGCCACCCAAAGCTGCGACCGCGAGCGTCTCGGCCAGATGCCGCAGGTCAGCAAGCCGATTGGTGGTCGAGGGCGCGGACAAAGGCTCAGTTCTCAAAGAGCCAGGCGCACCCGATGTCGCGGCTCATCAGGCCGGATCAATGACGCGCGCCGCTGCTCGCGTCAAATGCCTGTGGCCGAAAAAATCAGGTCGTCATTTCAGATGTTGACAATGCACGGCTGTCGCCGCCGCTGAGCACAATGCGTACGAGATCGGCGGCATTCCGCGCGCCGATCTTTTCCATGAGGCGGGCCCGATGGACTTCCACCGTCCGTGGGCTGATGCCGAGACGCCGGCCAACTTCCTTGTTGGAGGCACCTTCGGCAATCTGGGTGAGAACCTCGCGTTCGCGCGGGGTCAGAAGACTCTGGCCGGGAAAGTCTGCCGGCAGTCCAATCTTGCCGGCCGCACTTCCGTCACGTCTTGCAAACGCCGTGATCGCACTGCGTACGCGGGCAACAATTGCGCGCGCATCAAGCGGCTTGACCAGATAGTCGAATGCCCCGCTTTTCACCGCCTCTACGGCTGAGCTCACATCACTGTCACCCGTCACAATAAAGATTGGCGCGGGGTAGCTGCGAGCATCCAGTTCCCTGAGCACGACCAAACCTGACTTGGCCGGCAAATGCAGATCCAATAGGACCGCGGCAGGTGTCCGATCGCTGGCCACTGCGAGAAATGTCTCGCCATCAACGAAGCCGGTCACGCGATACCCGGCAAGCGTGAAAACCACCGAGAGTGCGTCACGCATCATCGCATCGTCGTCGACGATGAAGAGATCGCTGCTGTCCGGAGCCATGATTTGCTTCCCCTGGCGACGCCCGCTGTCGGACCAACGACATTCTGCACTATACGCGGCAAGGGTTAAGTAAAAAGTACTGGTATTACAATAGCTTACGGTATGATGGGATGGACCATTGGTACGTCGGTGAGGCGCGGGTTCGCCGCCACATAAAGATCGTGCCTCGGTTGGAGTTCTGTGGTGATTTAGGACGGCAAAATCGTAGTGAAGCGACGCCTGTTCCCGATCTGGAGTGTCTATGTTGCAGGGTTGGGTCGTTATCGCCGTTGCGCTTGCGTATATCGGGCTGCTGTTCCTGGTCGCGAGCTACGGCGATCGCACGCGCGGCCTCCGCCGCGATGGGCGCGCGCGGCTGCTGATCTATCCGCTGTCGCTCGCAATCTACTGCACGTCCTGGACATTCTTCGGGTCGGTCGGCTTTGCTTCACGCACCGGCTTCGACTTCCTGACGATTTATATCGGGCCCGCCATCATGATTGGCCTGTGCGGCCCGCTCCTGATCCGCATCGTGCGCCTGGCCAAAGCACAAAACATTACCTCGATCGCAGATTTCATTGCCGCACGCTACGGAAAAGGCCAGGCGGTTGCCGCGACAGTCGCTTTGATCGCAATCGTCGGAACGATCCCCTACATCGCCCTGCAGCTGAAAGCGGTGTCGTCGTCGCTCGAAACAATTTTGGCGCACGTCACGGCGGGCACGGAAGTTACCCGTCCGTTGCTGGGCGACATCGCGCTTTTCGTTGCGTTGTCGATGGCAACATTCGCAGTCCTTTTCGGTACGCGCCATATCGATGCGACCGAGCATCAGGACGGATTGATGCTGGCGGTTGCGACTGAATCGATTGTCAAACTTCTCGCATTCCTCGCCGTCGGGATATTCGTGACGTTCTGGATGTTCGACGGACCGGTTGCATTGTTCAAGGAGGCAATGCAGCGCCCTTCGACTGCCGCCATCTTCGGCCGCGAGCCACGCGCCGATACATTGATCGCGATGACGTTGCTTTCGTTTGTCGCGTTCATTCTCTTGCCGCGACAATTCCACGTAGCGGTGGTCGAGAACAATAACGAAGGCGAAATCAAACGCGCCGTCTGGCTTTATCCTCTCTATCTCGTTCTGATCAATCTGTTTGTGGTGCCGATTGCCCTTGCCGGCCTTCTGACGTTTCCCGCCGGAAAAATCGACAGCGACATGTTCGTGCTGGCGCTGCCCCTCGAGAACGGTTCGATCTTTTTCACAATCATCGCTTTCGTCGGCGGCTTGTCGGCAGCCACTGCCATGGTGATTGTCGAATCAGTTGCGCTCTCGATTATGGTGTCGAATGACTTGGTCATGCCGTTCGTGTTGCAGCGGCGTGAAAGACTGATCAATCGCCGCGACAACATCGGCTCGATGCTCCTGACGGTGCGGCGCCTGGCGATCTTCGCGATCCTGCTTCTCGCTTATGTGTATTACCGTTCGGCGGGCGAAGCGCAGCTTGCCTCGATAGGGCTGCTCTCGTTCGCAGCCATTGCACAATTGGCACCTGCCTTCTTTGGTGGACTGTTGTGGCGACGCGCGACTGCGGCTGGCGCAATCGCCGGCATGACGGTCGGCTTCCTGGTCTGGGCCTACACGTTGCTTCTTCCGACGCTGTCAGACATCGGCATTGTCGGTGAGCGCATTCTTACCGAAGGACCATGGGGTCTCGGTATGCTGCGTCCGCAGCACCTGCTCGGACTCGACCTGCCTCCCCTCGTCCACGGCGTGACCTGGAGCCTGCTGCTGAACGTTTTGTTCTACATCGGATTCTCGTTACGCAGGGAGCCTTCGCCAATCGAGCGACTGCAGGCCAATACGTTCGTGCCCTCGGATTTCACGCCGATTGCCCCGAGCTTCCGGCTGTGGCGCTCTTCAGTGACGGTCGATGAGCTCACAAGCACAATCGCGCGCTACCTCGGCGAAGAACGAACGCAATCGGCCTTTGAAAGCTTCGCCGCCGCGCAACGCATCAGTCTTGAGCCGAAGGACGACGCGGATTTCCGATTGATCCGTTATGCCGAGCATATTCTCGCGTCGGCGATCGGCGGCGCATCCTCGCGGCTGGTTCTGTCACTGCTTCTGCGTAAACGCACGGTTTCGACCAAGGCGGCATTGAAGCTCCTGGACGATGCCAACGCAGCGATCCAATACAACCGGGAGATCCTGCAGACGGCGCTCGATCACGTTCGTCAAGGCATTGCCGTATTTGACAAGGAATTGCAGCTGATTTGCTGGAACCGGCAGTTCGGTGAGATCCTCGATTTGCCGCCAAGCTTCATTCGCGTTGGCATCGGGCTCGCCGACATTCTGCGCTTCAATGGCACGCGCGGTGATGCCCCTTCGGCGGAAGTCGAAGAATTCGTGCGCATGCAAATCGAGCGCTACGTCTCGGGCAATGAGCCTTTCCTGGAGCGCTTCGCGCAGGGACTGGTGATCGAGGTTCGCGCCAATCGCATGCCTGATGGTGGCATCGTCACGACGTACACCGACATCACGGCAAGCGTGGAAGCGGCGGAAGCCCTGGAGCGCTCCAATGAAACGCTGGAGCGGCGCGTGCACGAGCGCACCGAGGAACTGACCCGACTCAACGCCGCGCTCGAACTCGCGAAAGGCGAAGCCGATGCGGCCAATATTTCAAAAACGAAATTCCTCGCGGCCGCGAGCCATGACATCCTGCAGCCGCTGAACGCGGCGCGGCTTTACGTCACGACGCTGATCGAACGTGGCGGACGCGAGGACAGGCGGCTGGTCGACAATATCGACGCTTCGCTCGAGGCCGTTGAAGAGATTTTCGGTGCCTTGCTCGACATGTCGCGGCTCGACACCGGTGCCTTGCGTCCCGAGTTCGCCAGTTTCCGCATCGACGAGCTGATGCGCCAGATCGAGCTCGAGTTCGCTCCGCTGGCGACGGCCAAGGGACTCGACCTCACTTTCATACCATCTGGTCTCGTCGTGCGGTCCGATCGCCGACTGCTGCGAAGGCTGATCCAGAACCTTGTTTCCAATGCGATCAAATACACGCCGGAGGGACGCGTGCTCGTGGGATGCAGGCGACGCGGCGACCATCTGCGCATCGACGTTTACGACACCGGCGTCGGCATTCCGCAATCAAGGTGGCGCGACATATTCGTGGAATTTCATCGTCTCGATCAGGGCGCCAAGATTGCGCGCGGATTGGGCCTTGGCCTTTCCATCGTGGAGCGGCTTGCGCGCGTCCTCGATTGCACGATCGGTCTTGAATCAGAGGCCGGGCGCGGGTCGCGCTTCATGGTCACCGTGCCACTGTCAAACGCGGCACCGGTCGAACTGCCCGCGCGAGAGGATACCCGCATCGACCCGAGCCAGCTCGTCGGCATCACGGCGCTCTGCATCGACAACGAGCCGTCCGTGCTCGACGGCATGGAAACGCTTCTGCGGAGCTGGAGTTGTGAAGTCATCAAGGCGCCAGACCTTGAGACCGCCTTGGCCGTAATCGGGGAAAGTCCGCTGATGCCGAATGGGTTGCTGGTCGACTACCATCTCGACCACGGCAACGGCATAGAGGCGATCACCGAGCTTCGACGTCGCTTCGGCGACCTGCCCGCGATCCTGATCACTGCCGACCGCTCGCCGGCCGTACGCGAACAGGCGCGGACCCAAGGAATTCAACTCTTGCACAAGCCGATCAAGCCGGCCGCACTGCGCGCGCTATTGGCGCAATGGCGCATGATGCGTGCTGCGGCAGCGGAGTAGCGCAGTCAGCCTTCAACCGCCGCGCCTTGCGGCCACTGGCCGCCTTCTATCTTGGCTGCGGCGATAACGGCCTGGGTCCGGCTTTCAACGCCGAGCTTCTGCAGAATCGCGGAGACATGCGCTTTCACCGTCGCCTCCGAGACGCCGAGTTGAAATGCGATCTGCTTGTTCAACAGTCCTTCCGATAACATCATCAGCACGCGTACCTGTTGCGGCGTCAGCGTCGCCATCCGCGCCATCAACTCCGCCGCTTCGGCGTCTGATCCGCCGGTGAGGTCGACGTCGGGCGGCGTCCACACGTCCCCGCCCAACACCCGCGAAATCGCCGTGCGCATCGCTTCCACACCGAGTGTTTTCGGTATGAAGCCCGACGCACCGAATTCCATGCAACGTCGGATAGCGGCCGGATCATCGTTTGCTGACACGACGATGACCGGCACCCCCGGATATTGGGCCCGCATGTACATCAATCCGGAGAAGCCCCGCACGCCGGGCATGGCGAGATCGAGCAGAACGAGGTCGACGTCGCTGCTTCGTTCGAGCAATTCGACAAGCTCGTCGTAAGTGCCGGCTTCGGCTATCTCCGCTTGCGCCAGGAGACCCGTGACCGCCTCACGCAGCGCTCCACGGAACAGAGGATGGTCGTCGGCAATCACAAACCGGTATTGCAACGCTTCATTCAAATCAGAAATTTCCTCTGAGACTTTCGTTGGCGCGGCCATGCGCCGCACCATTTTCGTGCGGATTATCCCGCGCTTTGAACCATGTTCCTCCGCTGCTCGTTCGAGCGCAAGCCTTTCACCTCTCGACGAAAATTGCTTTGGTGCAGTGCGAGAAAGCTCTGATAAATCCACGCCTTACACGCGCGGCTTCGCCAAAAGTCGAATAGGGCCGGCGGCTCCCACCAGACTAGAGTTTTCAAACCACCGCCAGCGGGGGCGCATGGTCGGTCGGGGTCCGATCGGCATGCGTTTTCGCCATTAGCGGCGGAAGGATGTTTGGAAAAGCACAAACGGGGGATTCAAGATGAGCGCAGTGGCTGGTACCGCTTCTCGCGCGGGCGGAATGTCGAAGGACGAAAAATTCGTCATCTTCGCATCATCGCTCGGCACGATCTTCGAATGGTATGACTTCTATCTCTATGCGGTGCTGGCACCGTTCTTCGCTTCATTGTTCTTTCCGGCAGGGAATGACACCGCAGCACTGCTGTCGGCGTTTGCTACCTATGCGGCCGGATTTCTTGTGCGCCCCTTCGGCGCGATCATCTTCGGACGCATCGGCGACCTAGTCGGCCGCAAATACACCTTCCTCGTCACCATCATGGTGATGGGCACCGCGACATTCCTCGTCGGCGTGCTTCCGACATTTGCAAGCGTCGGGTGGCTGGCGCCGATCATGCTCGTCACCCTGCGCCTTTGTCAGGGTCTGGCGCTGGGCGGCGAATACGGCGGCGCGGCAACGTATGTGGCTGAACACTCGCGCCCGAATGAACGGGGCTATGCCACGAGCTTCATCCAAACGACAGCTACGCTAGGTTTGCTGTTGGCGCTTATCGTCATCGCACTCTGCCGCGGCAACATGGTCGCCAAGGACTTCTCGGAGTGGGGATGGCGCATTCCGTTCCTCGTCTCAGTGATCCTGCTTGTCTTTTCCGTGTACATCCGTCTCAAGTTGAATGAGACACCCATCTTCCAGAAGATGGTGTCGGAAGGAAAAGGCTCAAAGGCACCGTTGACAGAGAGCTTCTTCCACTATCCCAACAACAAATATGTGTTGCTCGCGTTGCTCGGCGCAACCGCCGGCCAAGGCGTGGTGTGGTATACGGGACAGTTCTACGCGCTGTTCTTCCTCGTGATCACACTCAAGGTCGACTACATCACAGCCTACTGGTTGATTGGCATATCACTGGTCATCGGCACGCCATTCTTCATCTTCTTTGGATGGCTTTCCGATCGCATTGGCCGCCTCAAGATCATTCTGGCCGGCTGCGCGATCGCGGCGATCACCTACTTCCCGCTGTTCCAGGGCCTGACTCACTACGTCAATCCGGACCTGGAAGCGTTCGCCAAGGCCAACCCGATCACGGTCACGGCCGATCAGTCGACGTGTAACTTCCACATCTTCGTCGGTCCGTGGTCGAAATTCACCGATTGCGACCGCGCACAGGACTTCCTGACCAAGTCAGGCCTTTCGTTCAAGATAGCGCATGCGGCCGGGTCGAAGTCTGTCGACATGGACATTGGCGGCACCAAGATACAAGGGTGGGATAACGCTAAATGGACGGCGGCGCTTGCGGCGAAAGGTTATCCGAAGTCAGCTGACCCCAAGAAGATCAACTGGTTCATGACCGAGTTGATCCTGGTCATCATGGTGATCTACGTAACCATGGTGTACGGACCGATTGCCGCCTTCCTGGTCGAGATGTTTCCGACCAAGATCCGCTACACCTCGATGTCGCTGCCATATCACATTGGCAACGGCTGGTTTGGCGGAATGTTGCCGTTGCTCGCGACGGCGGTGGTGGCGGCACAGGGCGATATTTATGCCGGCCTTTGGTACCCGATCATCGTTGCGGTGATGACGTTGGTGATCGGAACCCTGTTCCTTCGTGACACCAAGGGCGTTGATATCACCACCAGCTCCGGTGTTGCGATCCAAAAAGGCTAGTTAGCCGATAAGGGCGGCGGACAACCGCCGCCCTTTTATTTCCTGAACGCCCCGCAATGCGGGGCGTTTTTATTTCCGGCTGCCGATGAACTGAAACATTACGTCCCGGCTGTGCGGCCTGCGACGATGTTCAACGAGGTAAATGCCCTGCCAGGTTCCGAGCGCGAGTTTTCCGCCGGTCACCGGGGCGTGCAATGACACGCCGTTGAGCATTGCCTTGACGTGCGCCGGCATGTCGTCCGGGCCTTCAGCATCGTGGATCCAGCTCGCGTTTTCGGGCGCGAGCCGATCGAGCGCGGTCAGCAAATCCGCCTGCACATCGGGATCGGCATTTTCCTGGATCGTCAACGAAGCCGAGGTGTGCCGCAAAAAGATCAGCAACACTCCCTCGCCCGCTCCGGCGCTGTCGATAAAGCTTGTTGCGTCAGCAGTAATATCGATGAAGCCGGCGCCTCGCGTATCGATTCGTAAAATCGCACTGGCTATGAGCTGCGGCACGGCCTCGACAATGGCGGACAAACGACCAGGCATGAATTCGGCGTTGCTCCGGTCGGCCGACTAGGTCTTGCGCATGATGTCTTTGCGGACCGAGCCGAACATCTCGACAAGACGACGCCAGGCGTCTTCAAGAAATTCGCGGGCGCGCGCCATGTCTTCCTGCGTCGGCAGCTTGATCGTTACGTCGGGACTGTTCCCGGATTGCGGCGATAAGTCAGCTGGCGGACGCGGCGGAGGTGGCTCTCTCAGAGCGGCAATCTCCTTCTTCAATGACGCAACTTCATCCTGCAAGCGGCCCAGTTTCTCTTCCAATCCCTTGAGGAAGGTGATGCCCTTCTGCGCGTCCTCATTGCTGGCTGCCGATGAGGCCTTATCGATCGGCACGGCCTGGCAAATCCATCCGCTCGTCTGCGCGCTGCAATAGGCGATTTCGCCATTGGTGCTGTCGAGCCTGATGAATCCGTTGTCGACGCGGTTGAAGCTGTACCGGCTCGCGACCGGTGTCTGCGAATTTGATACGGCGGGCTCCTGGGGTGCTGCCTTCTCCCCTTCGCTGGCGGTCTGCGCCCATGAGAACCCCGAAGGGCCGGCGAGAATGACTGCAAGTGCAAGCATAGAGACGCGCATGGCGACTTCCTGTGAACAGCGGTGGGATGCCAGCAGCCTAGCACCGACTCGAGATCGGCTGAACCCGCGTAAGTCATTCCGCAGTGCACAGCCCGATCAGCTTTCGTCGCCCGAAATCCCGCTTTTTTTCCTTCATTTCAATCGCTTATGCCGCAGGCGCGGTTCCTTGACTCGATGAAACTCGGTAAGTATGGTCCGCGCGGCTTTTAGGGCGGCGGGACTCGCGAGACCTGAAACCGACGCGAGTCGCAAGCATGTCTGACACGCGCGGCAAAGACGATCGCAACGAACCGCCGGACGACGAGGCTGCTCTCTCCGCGAGGCTCCAACGTCTCGGCAGTCGGCTCGCCCAGGCGAACCGACCACCCGAAAACGACACCGGTCCTCGTCAGACCGCCGATCCTTCGGCGATCGCCCGTGGTTTCCGGTTGTCGACCGAACTGGTCGCTGGGGTGCTTGTGGGCGCGGTAATCGGCTGGCTACTCGACCGCTGGTTGGGAATCTCGCCATGGGGGCTCATCGTATTTTTGTTGCTCGGCTTCGCGGCGGGCGTACTAAATGTGATGCGGGCGGCAGGGGTCGTTCGCGATAGACAACTGTAGTTCTCATGGCTGTCGATCCAATCCATCAATTCCAGATCATCGATCTGTTTCCGGTCGTCAAAATCGGCAACACCGAGATCGCCTTCACCAATTCTGCGGCTTATATGGTCGCCGCAGTTGTGGTCATCACTGCATTCCTTATTGGCGGCACCGCCAAACGAAGCCTTGTGCCGGGCCGCGTGCAGTCGACAGCCGAGCTGACGTACGAATTCGTCGCCAACACCATAAAAAGTACGGCCGGCAACGAGGGAATGCGTTTCTTCCCCTTCGTGTTCGCGCTGTTCACGTTCATCCTGACGGTGAACATCATTGGGCTTATCCCCTACGCCTTCACCGTCACCACGCACATCATCATTACCGCGACATTGGCGATGTCGGTCTTCCTCACGGTCCTTGTGTATGGATTCTGGAAGCACGGGCTTCACTTCTTCAACCTGTTCGTGCCCAAGGGCATTCCGATCTACATCCTGCCGCTCATCGTATTCATCGAAGTGTTGTCGTTCCTTTCGCGCCCGATCTCTCACAGCGTGCGTCTCTTTGCCAATATGCTGGCTGGTCACATCACGCTGAAGGTGTTCGCCAGCTTCATCACGCTACTTGGAAGCGCGGGGATCATCGGCATGGCCGGCGCGACGTTGCCGCTCGCGATGGTCGTTGCACTGACCGCACTCGAACTGCTCGTCGCCTTCCTGCAAGCCTACGTGTTTGCCATCCTCACCTGCATCTATCTCAACGATGCCATCCATCCGGGTCATTGAAGACCAGACAAGATCAAGCAAAGGAGTTCGTCATGGATCCAATCGCAGCAAAATACATCGGTGCCGGCATTGCCTGCATCGGCATGGGTGGCGCCGGCGTCGGCGTCGGTGCCATCTTCGGTCACTACCTGGCCGCGGCCCTGAGAAACCCATCGGCCGCCCAAGGGCAATTCGGCAACCTGATTTTCGGATTTGCCGTGACGGAAGCGCTCGGCATCTTTTCGCTGCTGATCGCGCTGCTGCTCCTCTTCGCGCTGTAAGAACCGGTCGCCTTTACGACCATGGCCACGACTGCCCATACCGAAGTGCCGGGCGGACATAAGGGCGCGTTTCCGCCCTTCGATTCGCACACGTTTGCGTCGCAGCTCGTATGGCTCGCCATCACGTTCGTATTGCTCTACGTCATCCTGGCGAAAGTGGCGTTGCCGCGCGTCGGCGGCATCATCGCGGAACGGCAAAAGCGGATTGATGACGACCTCGCGCAGGCGAATTCGTTCAAGACGCAGTCCGACGGTGCACTCGCGGCCTATGAAAAATCTCTGGCTGATGCCCGCAGTCGGGCACAGTCAATTGCCAATGATATGCGCGAGAAACAGGCCGCCGAGGCGGCTTCGACCCGCAAGAAGCTCGAGGATCAGCTCCAGGCCAAGTTAGCCGACGCTGAAAAGACCATCGCTGGAACCAAACAGAAGGCGATGGCAAACGTGCACGGCATCGCGACAGACGCAACCAAGGCGATCGTCGAGCGGCTGATTGGTAAAGCGCCAGCCGACAATGCGATCGATGCAGCGGTCGCCGACGTTCTTAAGAGGTAACGGGAGCCATGGAACTGTTGCGTGAGCCGGAAACCTGGGTGGCGATCGCATTCGTCATCTTCGTATGCTTCCTGGGCTATCTCGGCGTGCACAACATGGTGTCGAAGGCGCTGGACGATCGTGCCGGCCGCATCCGCGCCGAGCTCGACGAAGCGCGCAAGCTCAAGGACGAAGCAGCTGAGCTCCTGGCGGAATATCAGAGAAAGCAGCACGCCGCCGAAAGCGAAGCGGAAGAAATCATCGCCGGCGCCAAGGCCGAAGCCGAAAGGCTTGCCACGGAGGCCAAGACGCGGATCGAAGATTTCGTGGCTCGACGCACTGCGATGGCTGAAACCAAGATCGCCCAGGCGGAAGCGCAGGCAGCGGCGGACGTCCGCAGTGCCGCCGCCGAAGCCGCAGTCGCCGCTGCGGAAAAGATCCTGAACGTCGAAGCCAAGGGCAAGCTGGCTGGCGAGCTTCTCGCCAAAGGGATCGAAGACGTTCGCAAGAAGCTGAACTAGGCTTCGACCCGCGCTTCCTCAAATTGCGATCGTGAATGCGCGCAGTCCGTCACACTGCGGCGCTTCCTCAGCTTTGGCGCTGATTTGCCCCAGGCGCTGTTCGCGGCTTCGGCTTGGTCGCAGGTTTCTTTCTTCTATCCTGCTGTGCCCCCGAAGCATCGAATCCCACATAGACCACGTAAGCGTCGATGTTGGATATCGGCTGCGGCAACGGGAACGAGATTTCCGAATCGACGTGCACGAAGGGAACGCGATCAACTGAGCCCGCCACGACAACTTCTACGCTGGCGAATCTTGACAGAATGGTTTTGGGGTTTACCCCCTCTTGAACCACGGCAAGACGGATCGGCACATTGACCGTGCCCGCCCCACCCGCGGGACCGGTGATAACCCGTCCCTCGACACCAACTTTCATCGTCATGATGCCGGAATTCACATGGCACTCTCGCGCGGTGCGGACGATTGTGACCTGGTAGCGCAGGTCCAGCGCGGTAGGCTCTTCGCCGCCCGACTTGCTGCCGATCATGAGCGTAGCGGCACCCGTGCGCACACTCACGCCCGGACACTCGATATCGGGAGCCGACTCTCCTGCTGCCTGAGTGTCGTTGCTCGCCTTCGATGACGTACTGAAAAGATCGAGCGCGGACGAGCTGAAGAGATTGCTCGATCCGGAGCCGCAGCCGGCGAGCCCCAAAGCCAAGCCTAACAGTGCTGCGATCTTGCCGGCTACCCGCATGCTTTTCCCATTTTTTTGGCGGCATCCCTACTTGCGCGCTCAGACAACCGAACAATTGTGGCAGTCAATCGACGTCGTCTTTGAGACGCGCGTACAGCAAGTGATCCTGCCAGACTCCGTTGATACACAGATAGCCCCGGGCATAACCCTCACGCTTGAAACCGGTCTTTTCCAGCAACCGGATTGAGGCGACATTGTCCGGGATGCAAGCGGCTTCCAGCCGATGCAGCCGCAGGGCCGAAAAGCTGTACGGTATCAGTGCCCGAACGGCAGCAGTCATATACCCCTTGCGGGCAAACGGCGCACCAACCCAATACCCGACACTGCCCGCCTGCGCCACGCCGCGACGAATATTGGCAATCGTCAATCCTCCAACCATCGCGTTGTCGTCGCTGCGGAATATCAAGAAGGCATAAGCCAGATCACTGCGCTGATCTTCGGCATATCGCTTGAGCCTGCGGCGGAAAGCGCCGCGCGTGAGATCGTCAGCCGGCCAAATCGGCTCCCATGGAACCAGAAAGCGCCGGCTCGTTTCGCGCAACGCCGCCCATTCGGCAAAATCGCCGCTGTGCGGCGGACGCAACGTCACGCCCGCGCCGGTCATGCTCGGCACTGTTTCGTTGGAACTTACGGTTCGGAAAAACGCCATGGACGTATCGCGGTCATGCCGCGCGGCGGACCAGACTTTCGGCGATCGCAGCTGTCGTTTCAAGGCCATTGCCAGGTCCGAGCGCGGCGATCGCCGGCCTGGCGCGACTGATCAAGGCGCGCCCGCCCGCACGGGCGCTCTCGACGGTCACTGCATCGACCTTGGCGACAATCTCCTCAAGCGGAACCGGACGTCCATAGGCGAGCATCTGCCTCGCGAGTTGGCCTACACGGGCCTCGGAGCTTTCCAGCGCCATCAGAAGACCTGCTTTCATCTGGGCTTTGGCGCGATTAATTTCGGTGTCGTTTAGAGTTTCGGTGGCATTGCCAATCTGATCGATAACGACGCGCATCAGTTCAGGAGCATCAGCCTCGTCCGTGCCCGCATAGAGCGCGAATAGCCCAGTGTCGGAAAACGGCATGTGGAACGCATGTATTGCGTAGCAAAGGCCGCGGATTTCGCGAACCTCCTGGAACAGACGCGACGACATCCCGCCACCAAGCACGCTGGTGAATACCTGCAAGCTGTAAAGCTGATCGTCGCCTACCGGCAATCCCTGCAGCGCCATGGCGATATGCACCTGTTCGAGGTCGCGCGTTTCGACTTTTGTGCCCCCGCGGAAATGCGCCGGCTCCGGTTCGGGAGCACGCGGTCCTTGGAATGTCGCCAGGCGCTTGTCGATTTCCGCCACGATTGCCTTGTGCTCGACAGCACCCGCGGCGGCCACCACCATGTTGGGAGCTCGGTAGTTGCGCGACAAATACGCGCGCAAACGCGCCGGGTTGAATGAGCGCACGGTCTCCGGTGTTCCGAGAATAGAGCGGCCGACCGGTTGGAGAGGAAATGCCGTTTCCTGCAGGCGATCAAATACGAGATCGTCAGGCGCGTCCTCGGTCGCACCTATTTCCTGCACAATCACATTCTGTTCGCGCTTCAATTCATCGGCGTCGAAAGTCGGCTCGGAAAGAATGTCGGACAGAACGTCGATTGCGAGCAGCACATCGTCCTTGAGCACGCGCGCAAAATAACCGGTCGACTCGACGCTGGTTGCTGCATTGAGATCCCCGCCGACCGCCTCGATCGTTTCCGCGATTTGTCGCGCGGTGCGGCGCTTGGTCCCCTTGAACGCCATATGCTCAAGCAAATGCGAGATACCGTGTTCATCCGGTTTCTCGTTGCGGCTCCCCGAACCGATCCACACGCCGAGGGACGCCGTTTCAAGATGCGGCATCCGATCAGTCACCACCGAAAGACCCGAGGGAAGACGGGTAACTTCAACACTCATGCAGCTGCTCCTTCACGCGCCGCGCGCGACACAGATGTTACATACCGCTCTACGGCCGTCTGGTCTGCCGGTAAAACAACGATCCGTTCATTCCGGCGCCCCAGATCGGCGAAGGTGTCAGGAAGCGCCGGCGTCACACCGCAGGCCGCCTTGACCGCATCGGGAAATTTCGCCGGATGCGCCGTCGACAGGACGACCATCGGGACCGAAGGATCTCGCTTCTCCTTCTCTGCCACGGCAAGGGCAACGGCAGTGTGCGGATCGACGCAATAGTCGGCCTCGCGGACCCAGGCACGAATCTCAGCAGCGCTCTCCTGCTCGTCAGCGCGATCGGCGGTGAATAGCGATCGCAGTTCCTTGATCGCCGATGCGGACAGGGCAAAGCGCCGGTGCTGGGCCAAGGAAGCCATCGACGCACGCACGGCTTGCGCATCCCGTCCATAAGCGTCGAACAACAGGCGTTCGAAATTGGACGAAACCTGGATGTCCATCGACGGCGATGTCGTCGCGATCACGTCGCGGATCTCATAGGTGCCGGTCGCAAAGGTGCGCACAAGGATATCGTTGACATTGGTCGCCACTACGAGGCGATCAATCGGCAAGCCCATGCGCGAGGCGACATAGCCGGCGTAGACGTCGCCAAAATTTCCGGTCGGCACGGTAAACGCGATTCTTCGGTGCGGAGCACCAAGCGCGACCGCTGCCGTAAAATAATAAACCACCTGAATGGCGACCCGCGCCCAGTTGATTGAATTCACTCCGGAGAGCCGCACGCGGTCGCGGAACGCGTGGTGATTGAACATGGCCTTTACCAGGGCCTGACAGTCATCGAACGTCCCTTCAATGGCGAGCGCGTGCACGTTCGAGTCCGGCACTGTGCTCATCATCCTGCGTTGCACCTCCGAGATGCGTCCTTGCGGAAAAAGGACAACGACGTCGACCTGCGCACGGCCGCGAAACGCTTCGACTGCGGCACCGCCGGTGTCACCGGACGTCGCGACCACGATGGTGGTGCGTTCGGCGCGCTGATGCAGCACGTGATCCATCAGCCGCGCGACAAACTGCATCGCCAGATCCTTGAAGGCGAGCGTCGGACCGTGAAAAAGCTCCAGCACAAACAGGCTCGGGTCGAGTTGGGTCAAAGGCGCCACCGCAGGATGGCGAAAACTGCCGTAAGCCTCGCGCGCCATGCGCGCCAGGTCGGCCTCCGCTATGCCATCCCCGACGAAGGGTCGGATCACCTCAACGGCAACTTCGGCATAGGGCTTTCCGGCAAGGTTCCCGACGGTCGCGCGATCAATCGTGGGCCAGCGTTCGGGCACATAAAGGCCGCCGTCGCGAGCGAGGCCCGCGAGCATCACATCGACAAAATCGAGCGAGGGAGCCTCGCCCCTGGTGGAGATGTAACGCATTGATTTAGCTTAAGTTTGTGGTCCGACCACGCTCGGCAGTTGCACAGTAGCCCCGGCCGCGCGCTTGCACAAGAAAACGCTCAGTTCCGTCCAACGAGGCGGCGCGCGAGCCAGACGATGAAGACGCCGGCAAGAGCGAGTGCGAGACCGAACCAGGTGATCGCGTATTGCAGGTGATTGTCAGGCAACCGCACCTCGAGCTTGCCTGGTTTCGGCAGGGCGCCGGGAGGCACCGGTCCCTCCTGATCAATGTAAAAAGGCGCAGCGGTCAGCCACGTCTTGAATTTGGCGATCGAATTTGAATCGCGCAGGAACCAGACATTGTTTTTGGGATCGTCAGCCGGAGTGAAGGAATTGCGCGTCTCCGGCCAGCGCAACACGCCGACGATGTCGACTATGCCGTGCGGCGTGCCTTCGGTGCGCGTCCCCGGGTCCTTGCGATCGGCAGGCACAAACCCGCGATTGACGAGAATGATGCTGCCACCGGCAAGGCGAGCCGGCGCGAAGACCCAGTAGCCCGGACCTTTGACATCGGGACGCAATGGAGACCCAGCCGTGTACACCAGCGCTTCTTCTCCGTCGAGGAATTCAGCCGGAAAAACAACGCGGCGGAATTCCTCCTTGTCTTCACGAAGCTGCGCCCAACTCGCACGCGGCGGGAGATCTTCGGGCGCACGACCCAGCCGGGTATTGAGCGTGGTAATGAGGTTTTCCTTCCAGACCTTTCGGTCGAGTTGCCAGACGCCGAGCCCGATCAGAATCACGAGGCCGGCCAACGTCATGAGCGTTGCATCGAGGATGCTGCTTTTACGCTCGCGGCGAGGCTTGCTCACGTCTCACCCCGGCGATCGAGACGGCCTTCCGCCGCCTTGTGATGATATTGCAGCGCTATCAGCAGACCTTTGATCATGCGAAGCGGCGCAAGCGTCACGATCAGGATCAGCGGCAGCCACAGAACAGCATGCACCCAATACGGCGGCTGATAGAGGACTTCGGTGATCAACGCGGCAAAGACAACAACAAAGCCTGCAATGAGAATCACAAACACCGCCGGGCCATCGCCGGAATCGGCAAAGCCATAGTCGAGACCGCAGTGTTCGCACTTTGGACGCAACGAGAGAAATCCCTTGAACAAATGGCCGTCACCGCAGCGCGGACAGCGACCGCGAAGACCGCGGCCGATCGGAAGGTGGCCGTGCAGCGTTTGTTCGGTCATGCGTTTCTGATTCAAAATAAAAGGGCGGCGAGATAACGCCGCCCTTTCAGCAACCATCCATCGTCGGCTACTCGTGCGCGGCGCCTGATCCCCAGACATATATGCACGCGAACAGGAACAGCCATACGACGTCGACGAAATGCCAGTACCACGCGGCGAATTCGAAGCCGAGATGCTGCTTCGGCGTGAAGTGCCCGGCCATTGCACGAAACAGGCAGACGATCAGGAAGATCGAACCGATGATCACATGCGCGCCGTGGAATCCGGTCGCCATGAAGAAGGTGGCGCCGTAGATGTTTCCACTGAAATGGAAATGCGCATGTGAGTATTCGTAAGCCTGCACGCACGTGAAGGTCAGGCCAAGAAGGATCGTGAGGATCAAACCCCACTTCAGGCCCTTCCGATCGTTTTCAAGCAGCGCATGGTGCGCCCAGGTCACGGTGGTGCCCGACGTGAGCAGGATCAGCGTGTTGAGCAGCGGCAGGTGCCAGGGATCGAACGTCTCGATGCCCTTCGGAGGCCAGACACCGCCGGTGGCCGCGAGGCGGCCGATATCGTTGGCTTCGCCCGGGAACAGCGCAGTGTTGAAATAGGCCCAGAACCAGGCGACGAAAAACATCACTTCCGAGGCGATGAAGAGGATCATCCCGTAGCGGTGTGATATCTGCACGACGCGCGTGTGAAAGCCCTCGTATTGGGCCTCGCGGATGACGTCGCGCCACCAGACGACAAATGTGTAGAGCACGCCAAGCACGCCCGCGCCGAACACGAGCGGCGCCGCGGGGTACATGTGATGCATCCAGCTGATGGCGCCGACCGCCATGACAAAGGCGGACACGGAGCCGACGGCCGGCCATGGGCTCGGATCGACCAGATGATAGTCGTGTTGTTTGGCGTGAACGTCGGCCATCGTCTCAGTCTCCGTTAGAGCTTGCTCAGATTTTTCTTGGGCGCTTCAGCTACCGGCTGATCCGGCTCGCGCAGCCGGTAGAACGTATATGACAGCGTAATTGTGTTCAGGTCGTCCTGATCGCTGTCCCTGACGAGAGCGGGGTCGACATAGAACACCACGGTCATTTCGCGGGTCTCGCCGGCTTTCAGACGCTGCTCGGTGAAGCAGAAGCAGTTTATCTTGCTGAAATACGCGCCGACCGTGGGCGGTGAAACGTTGTAACCGGCCTGCCCGGCGATTTCCCGCGCGGCCTCGTTGACGACTTTGTAGCGGACGGTCGCCACCTCGCCGATGCGCACCTGGATTTCATTCTGCTCCGGTACAAATTTCCACGGCAGCCCGGGTGCGACATTGGAATCGAAACGGATGGTGAGCTTGCGATCGAGCACGTTATCTGGCGCTTTTTCCGAAACCTGGGTGGTGCCGCCGAAGCCGGTGGTCTTGCAAAACCAGGTGTAGAGAGGCACCGCCGCATAGGCCGCGCCGACCATGCCGACGACCAGCGCTCCGCAACAAGAGGCGACGAAAACATCGCGTCGCAGCGCTCGTTGATCGGTTTTGCGAGGCAATTCGGTCATCGCGCTAGATCGGGCGGATCAGAACGCCCGGCCCTTTCACCAAGGTCATTGCGTAGAACAACACAACCAGAGCTGCCAGTGCCAGAGCAATGGCAATCGAACGGGATCGCCGCGCGCGCTTCTGCGCTTCGGTGAGCACGATTCCGTCGTCGTCAGGATTCTCGCTCATGGCGATGTCCATGCTCACGCTGCCAATCGGGCGATCAGCCCGCCCCATCCGCGTTCGACCAGCAGCACCGCAAACAGAAGAAACAGATACAGGATCGAGAAGGCGAAAAGATTACGGCTAGCACGTTCCGCCGGACGGCTTTCACGGAAAACCTGCCAGCCGAGCACCACCATGATGGCGCCCGTCACGATGGCCGTGACGCCATACAGTGCGCCGGTATAGCCGAGAGCCCAAGGTGCAACGCCGAGCGGCACAAGGATCAGCGTGTAGAACATGATCTGACGCCGCGTGCTGGCATCGCCCGAAACCACGGGCAGCATCGGGATACGCGCCCGCGCGTAATCTTCGGTGCGATAAAGCGCGAGCGCCCAGAAATGCGGCGGCGTCCAGAAGAAGATGATCAGGAACAACAAGACCGGCTCGGAGCTTAGCGAGCCGGTGACCGCGGCCCAGCCGATCATTGGCGGGAACGCTCCGGCGGCGCCGCCGATGACGATGTTCTGCGGCGTCGAACGCTTGAGCCACATCGTGTAGATCACGACATAGAAGAAGATGGTGAAAGCGAGGAGTGCCGATGCCACCCAGCTCACCAGCAGACCGAGGGTGACGACGGCGAACGAACCGAGTGTCAGGCCGAATGCCAGCGCTTCGCCTGGACGCACACGACCCATCGGCACGGGACGGCGTGCAGTACGCGTCATGAGCGCGTCGACATCGGCGTCGTACCACATGTTGAGCGCGCCAGCGGCGCCAGCGCCGACAGCAATGCAGAGCAATGCGGTAAAGGCAGCGACCGGATGCAGCGATCCGGGAGCAACCGCAAGACCCACCAAGGCGGTGAACACCACGAGTGACATGACCCGTGGCTTCATCAGCGCGATGTAGTCGCCGACTGTCGCCAGGCTCGGCTCACCGACGCCGGCGACGAGCGGACTGCGAACTTCTACACCTTCGCTGACAAGTGACATGAGCTAGGCCGATGCCCTATTTGATCCGCGGCAGCGTTTCAAACTGATGGAACGGCGGCGGCGATGAGAGTGTCCACTCCAACGTGGTGGCACCCGGACCCCACGGATTGTTTCCGGCCACACGCTTTTTGACGAACGCCTCGATCAGGCCGAAGAAGAAGATGATCACGCCGAAGCCGGAAATATACGACCCGTACGATGAGACCATGTTCCAGCCGTGGAACGCATCCGGATAGTCGACATAACGGCGCGGCATTCCGGCGAGGCCGAGGAAGTGCTGCGGAAAGAAGACGAGGTTCACACCGACGAAGGTCACCCAGAAGTGCAGCTTGCCGATGGTCTCGTTGTACATGTAGCCGCTCATCTTCGGGAACCAGTAGTACCAGCCGCCGAAAATCGCGAAGACAGCGCCGAGCGAAAGCACGTAGTGGAAGTGCGCCACAACGTAATAGGTATCCTGCAGCACGCGGTCGACGCCCGCGTTCGCAAGCACGACGCCGGTGACACCACCGACCGTGAACAGGAAAATGAACCCGAGCGCCCATAGCATGGGCGTGCGGAATTCGATCGAACCGCCCCACATGGTCGCGATCCAGGAGAATATCTTCACGCCTGTCGGCACGGCGATCACCATCGTCGCCGCGATGAAGTAGGCCTGCGCACCGGTCGACATGCCGACCGTGTACATATGATGCGCCCACACCACGAAGCCGATGCCGCCGATGGCGACCATCGCGTAGGCCATGCCGAGATAGCCGAACACAGGCTTGCGGCTAAACGTTGCGACGATCTGGCTGATCATGCCGAAGCCCGGCAGGATCAGGATGTAAACCTCAGGATGCCCGAAGAACCAGAACAGATGCTGGTACAGGATCGGATCACCGCCGTTATCGCCGGAAAAGAACGTCGTTCCGAAATTGCGATCGGTGAGCAGCATCGTGATTGCGCCGGCGAGCACCGGCAGCGCCAGCAGCAACAGGAACACCGTCACCAGGATCGACCACACGAACAGCGGCATCTTATGCAAGGTCATGCCCGGGGCGCGCATATTGAAAATGGTCGTGATGAAGTTGATGGCGCCTAGGATCGAGGAGGCGCCGGCAAGATGCAGCGCCAGAATGCCGAAATCGACCGCCGGCCCCGGATGCCCGCTCGTCGATAGCGGCGCATAGAGTGTCCATCCGGCGCCTACACCGTTTGAGCCCGGCTCCCCTTCGACAAACGCCGACGTGAGCAACAGCGCAAAGGACGCCGGCAGCAGCCAGAAAGAAATATTGTTCATGCGCGGAAAGGCCATGTCCGGCGCACCGATCATCAGCGGCACGAACCAGTTACCGAAGCCGCCGATCATTGCCGGCATCACCATGAAGAAGATCATGATCAGGCCATGCGCCGTCACGAACACGTTGAACTCGTGCGGTGTCGGGAAAATCTGAATGCCGGGGTTCTGCAACTCCATCCGAATGGCGATCGACATCATGCCACCGATCACGCCGGCGACGAGCGCGAACACCAGGTACATCGTTCCGATGTCCTTGTGGTTCGTCGAATAAACGAAGCGGCGCCAGCCGGTGGGGTGGTGCTCATGCGCTTCGTGCGCATCGTGTGCGTGCGCATCGCGTGTGGCGTGTGGAGCAGCCGTATTGCTAGCCATCGTTATTGTCCTTCGACCTCGTCATTGTCGCCCGCGTAGTCTTCAGTCCGCACCACCGGCCGCGGCCACTGTAGTCGCACGGCTGCCGTCAGTTGCGTATTTCTTCTTCGCGTCCTCGAGCCAGGCGCTGTAGTCCTTCTCGTTCACCACGCGCACTACGATCGGCATGAAGGCGTGGTCCTTGCCGCAAAGCTCGGAGCATTGTCCGTAGTATTTGCCTTCACGCTCGGCCTTGAACCAGGTCTCGTTGATGCGGCCTGGGATCGCGTCGATCTTGATGCCGAAGGCAGGGACCGCGAAGGCGTGGATCACGTCGCTCCCCGTGGTGAGCACGTGCACGACCTTGTTCACCGGCACGACCATCTCGTTGTCCACCGCGAGCAGGCGCGGCTGTTCGCACTTGGTGCGTTCCGGGTCGCAGGCCAGAAGCGAGTCGAACTCGAATTTGCTGTCCGGGTAGCTGTAACTCCAGAACCATTGCTTGCCGGTGGCCTTCACCGTCACGTCCGCCTTCGGGACATTGAGCTGGAAGAACAGCAAGCGGAATGATGGCACCGCGATCGTCACAAGGATGAGGACCGGTACGACTGTCCACAACACTTCGATGGTCGTGTTGTGGGTCGTGCGTGAGGGTACCGGGTTGCTGCGCGAATTGAATTTCACCACCACCATAATCAGCAGCGCCAACACGAACAGCGCGATTGCCGAAATCACCCACAGCAGGAAGTCATGGAACCAGATGATGTCATTCATCACCGGGGTCGCGCCCTTCTGCATGCCGAGTTGCCACGGCTCCGGCTGGCCTGACGCGGCGAGCGCCGCTCCCGCGGTCATGAGGGGCACGCTTGTGCCGATGAATGTGATCAACCGCTTGAGCACCAGCATTGTCCAATGCGCTCCTT
>Ga0070717_10000455_pt1 | contig 25952 bp, 19 predicted proteins | sample LARL113metaG_FD_71366 | JGI IMG/M metagenome (GOLD analysis project Ga0070717, IMG submission 71366) | Corn, switchgrass and miscanthus rhizosphere microbial communities from Kellogg Biological Station, Michigan, USA - LAR L11-3 metaG | ecosystem: Host-associated > Plants > Roots > Rhizosphere ...
ATGAGCAAACCGCTGGTTTCGATTGTGATGGGGAGTGATTCTGATCTCGAGATCATGCGCGAGGCGGGAAAAGCGCTGGACGATTTTGGAATTGACTACGAGATCGACGTGACTTCAGCGCATCGCTCGCCTGACCGGACTGCTGACTACGCCCGTAATGCGGCTAGTCGCGGCATTCGCGTGATCATCGCCGGAGCCGGCGGCGCGGCGCATTTGGCGGGAGTGATTGCGGCGCACACGACATTGCCGGTAATCGGAGTGCCGATTCCTTCGACGCCGTTGAACGGAATGGATTCGTTGCTCGCAACTGTGCAGATGCCCGCGGGCATACCGGTGGCGACGGTCGCGATTGGAAAACCGGGGGCAACGAATGCGGGGATTCTGGCAGCGCAGATTATCGCGCTGGGAGATTCATCTGTTGCGAAGAGACTAGCGGCTCACAAGCAGATGTTGGCGGCCGGAGTCGAGGAGAAGTCGAAGAAACTGAGAAGTGCGCTGAAGTAGGCAAGCGCAGAAGGCAAAGCCGGCAGGATGCCGGCGCTACAGCTTCAAGTCTTTTAGGTATTTCCGCAGTTCTTCGCCTAAATCCGGGCGTTTGAGGGCAAACTCAATCGTCGCTTTCAGGAAACCAAGTTTATCGCCGGTATCGTGGCGCCTGCCCTCGTAGACATAGGCATACATCTTTTGCTTCTTCAGAAGCCCGCAAAGGCCATCGGTAAGCTGTAGCTCGCCGCCGACGCCAAACTGAGTTGTGGAGAGCGTTTCGAACACCTCTGGCGTCAGGATGTAGCGTCCAATTACCGCCAGGTTTGAAGGAGCGTTTTCCGGCTTCGGTTTCTCCACGAGATCCAGCACTTCGAAAAGGCGTCCGTTGAAACGTCCGTCTGCGGGTTTCACTTTGAGCACGCCATAAGCGGAAATTGCATTGCCTTCGATCATCTGTGTGGCCAGGACCGAACATTGTGTTTCTTCGAAGACCTGCATCATCTGCTTGAGGACGGGCACTGGGGCATCGATGACGTCATCAGCCAGCAGTACAGCAAACGGCTCGTTGCCGACCAATTCGCGGGCGGTGAGCACTGCGTGGCCAAGGCCCAGAGCTTCTTTCTGGCGCACGTAGGCGACGTGGATCATGTCGGAAATCTGCCTGACGATCTGGAGCAGATCGGTCTTCCCTTTCTCCTCCAGCATCTTTTCCAGCTCATAGCTGACGTCAAAGTGATCTTCGATGGCTTGCTTGCCGCGGCCGGTGATGATGATGATTTGATCGCAGCCTGCCGAAAGCGCTTCTTCGACACCATACTGAATGATGGGCTTGTCCACCAGCGGCAGCATCTCTTTGGGTTGTGCTTTGGTGGCGGGAAGGAAGCGAGTGCCTAGCCCTGCTGCGGGGAAGACGGCTTTGCGAACTTTCATCATGAAGTGGTCGTTGGTCGTTAGCCTTTAGTCGTTAGCAACGGCGAAGCGACTGGGAATTGTAATTGCTACGCTTGACATTGGCCATCGCAGCAGCTGGAAGCTGCCGAGCTTCGCTCGGCCGGACAGCCGAGGGCGGCTGTCCCTACGTGATCCAAGTTTGTCCCGACGTGTCGAAGGGCGGCTGTCCCCACTTGGTCGAAGGCGGCCCGCGCCTACGTGGCGGGTGCTGGGGCCTCCTGAGCCGATAGTTCCTCAAGCAAACTCCGCAGTTGACCCAAGATTTCTGGGGCGCCGCTCACCTTCAGCGAAAACCTCAGGTTCCCGTCCGGCGTGAACTGCGCGCCACGCTGCGAGGAAACAAATTTCGCCAGCCTGCCAGGATCAATGCCCGCACTCGGCCGGAATTTGACGTTGACCAGATCGCGTTTGCGATCGATTCCGCTGGCGCCCAGGCGGACTGCCAGCAGCTTGAGCGCAGCGTATTCCAGCAGATTGCGGACAGCGGGCGGCGGCTCGCCGTAGCGATCCTGAAGCTCGGCACGGACGTCGTTCATTTGCGACTCTGTTTCTACACCTGCCACCCGCTTATACATCCGCAGGCGCTGATTCTCCTCCGGAATGTAGTCCACTGGGATGCGGATATTCAGTCCGAGGTTGAGTTGAGTCTCAGCTTCTTCTGGCGCGGCTTCACCCTTCATCTCGCGAACGGCGCGGTCAAGCATTTGGGTGTAGAGCTCAAATCCGATGGCTTCGATGTGGCCGCTTTGCTCTCCGCCCAGGAGATTGCCAGCGCCGCGTAGCTCAAGATCGAGCGCGGCGATCTTGAAACCTGCGCCGAGGTCGGAGAATTCTTTGAGGGCGGCAAGGCGGCGGCGGGCGATGGGCGTCAGCTCAACTTCGGCAGGAACCAGGAGATAGGCATAAGCCCGGCGGTTCGAGCGGCCCACACGTCCACGCAACTGATAGAGTTCGGACAACCCGAGTCGATCCGCTCGGTTGATCAGAATCGTGTTGCACAGTGGGATGTCGAGGCCGTTCTCGATGATCGTAGTCGCGACCAATATTTCAGCTTCATGATGCATGAATTTCAGCATCACTTTCTCCAGTTCGCCTTCGGACATCTGGCCGTGGCCGACCGTGATTCGGGCGCGCGGCACCAATTCCCGAAGCTTGGCGGCAATTTCCCAGATAGTGTCAACACGATTGTGAACAAAATAGACCTGGCCGCCGCGGTCGAGCTCCTGCTCAAGGGCAGATTGAATCAGCTTGTCATCCCAGCTTGCGACGACGGTCTGGATAGCGATGCGGTCTTTGGGCGGAGTCTCAATCACGCTCATGTCACGTAAGCCGACGAGCGACATGTGCAACGTGCGCGGGATCGGAGTCGCTGACATGGTGAGCACGTCCACCTGCTTACGCATCTGCTTGATTCGTTCTTTGTGGCGGACGCCGAAGCGCTGTTCTTCGTCCACCACCAGCAGGCCGAGATCGGCGAATTTCACATCTTTGGAAAGCAGGCGGTGCGTGCCGATCAGGATGTCGACCTTGCCCGCCTCAACTTTTTCAAGAATTTCTTTCTGCTGCTTGGCGGAGCGGAAACGGCTGATCATTTCAATCAAGACTGGGAATGCGGCGAAGCGCTGCTTGAAAGTCTCATAATGCTGAAAGACCAAAACCGTGGTGGGCGCGAGCACTGCCACCTGCTTGTTGTCACTGATGGCCTTGAATGCTGCGCGCATGGCGACTTCTGTCTTGCCATAGCCGACATCGCCGCAAAGCAGGCGGTCCATCGGCTGCTGTGTTTCCATGTCCCGCTTGACATCGACAATCGCGAGTTCCTGGTCTTCGGTCTCGCTGTATTCGAATGCGTCTTCAAACTCGCGAATCCATTCGTTATCGGCTGAGAAGGCGTGCCCTTCTGCGGTTTTGCGCTCGGCGTAGAGCTTCAGGAGTTCATCCGCCATGTCTTTCATGGCCTTGCATACTCGGGCCTTCGTCTTTGCCCAGGCAGCTGTGCCGAGGTGACTCAATGGCGGCTTGGCACCCTCTGAGGACCGATACTTTTGCACCAGGTCAAGCCGCGTGAGCGGGACATAGAGCCGCGCTCCTTCGGCATACTCGAGCACCATGAACTCGGCATTGCCATCGCCCTGATTGATCTCTTTCAGCCCCTGATACTGGCCAATTCCGTGTTCCACGTGCACGACGTAGTCGCCAACCTGAAGATCGCGGAAATCGGAGAGAAATGCAGAGGTCTTGGATTTCTGTCTTTGCGGGCGTGAGACCACGGATTCGGATTCATCAAACAAATCACGCGCGCCGAAAATGGTGAGATTGGCATCCGGCAATGCGACGCCGTCTGGAACGTAAGCTTTCGCTAATGTGGTGGTAAGCACTACTCCAGCGAAATATGCAGTCTCGTCGGCATAGCTTTCGCCGCTGCGGGTGCGGCTTCCCAGGCGGAAGGAAACCGCATATTCGGTGAAAATGTCAGCCAGGCGCTCGATTTCACCTGTATTTGGAACAGCGATCAGCACGCGCTTGCCTTCAGCCGTTTGCTTTTGAACCTGCTCCAGCATCGCGGGAACCGAACCGTGGAAGCGCGATGTCGGCTGCGAGTGGAACTTCACCGCCTCAGCTTGTCCGGTGCGCTCGATCCCAAGGTGTTCAACCTCCGCTCCTGGCAAAGTGCCGAGCTTAGCCCACCATTCTTCAGGCGAGAGATACAGATCGGCAGGTCGTACCAGATTGCCGACTCCGCTGCGTTCATGAGATTCCTGTATGCGCGACCAGGTGTGTTCGAATTCGGGTTTCAAATTCTCAGGTTCGTCGGTGATGACGAGAGCGCGAGGTAGGAGATCGAATATGGTGCGGTCGGCGCCGGCAACCGGAGCATAGAACTCCCAGCCAGGGAACACGGTCACTCCGCCAGAGCGGACAGCCTGCTTGACGATCTCCTCTGCGCCGGTGATTCGCTTTCCGGAAAGGCGCGCGTGAATAGCACTGAGAAGGTCGTCGCTAACGGGAGTTTCGGTCAGCGGCAGGAGGATCGCTTCATCCACGGGATTCGAGGACCGCTGGGTTGCCGGGTCAAACTTGCGGATTGATTCGACCTCATCACCGAAGAATTCAATGCGCACCGGGCGGTCTGCCTCTGGTGAATAAACGTCGAGAATTCCACCACGTAAAGCATATTCGCCGGGCATTTCCACCACATCGGTGGATGTGTATCCGACGGTATTGAGCTGGCGCAGCAACGGATCAGTATCGAATGTGTCACCGCGCCTCAGGATGCGAGCCAGGCCCGCATAGTACTCAGCGGAGCGCAGGCGCAGGGCCGCCGCCGTGATCGGAGAGACAACAATCGAAAGCGCGCCGGTGGCGATCTTCCACAGAGCAACGGCACGCTCTTCCTGGAGCTCGGGATGGGGCGAGAGGTTCTGAAAGGGAAGAACGTCGCGCGTGGGGAGCGCAACGATGGTCGCCGGATCGGCGGCTCCGGTAAGCTCGCAGAAAGCTTGCAGCAGCGGGACGAAGTCTTCCATGCTGCGATTATCGGCAACCACCAGAATCAGAGGCCGGTCTGCCACTCTTTGCAGCAAAACCAGCAGAAGGGCTTTGGTTGTGGGCGTTAATCCAGAAACACTGATCCGCCCCGTGCTCTCTTTTAGATGGGAGGCTACACGCGAGAAAGCGGGCAAATTTTCCACGTCCGCGAAGAGATCGCGGACGAAGGGGAGAACCATCGCTTTTACAGTTTAGCAGGTTGCCTTCCGTCTGGCAGGCGCGCGACAACGGTCGTCCAACATGCTATTGACGAGTTGGCGTGCGCAAGGTATGGCAATGATGATGACTGGGGAATCTGTTTTTCGAGCAGGCCAGAAACGCTGGATTCCACCCGAGATGATAACTGCGCCGCTCTTGTCCATTTTCGAATTGGGTGGCGTCATCGAGCCACACTACGCTCTCCTCATTAATCCTTTCTATCCGAAGGATCCGCACGCCAGCTTCGGGAAACATGTTCTGACTCCAACTCTTGCGATGACCAGCTTTGCGGCAACCACGCCAGGTCACTGGCGAGTTGAGTATTGGGATGAAAACCTTCTTCATGGCCGGCCTCCATTTCGTCCGATGCCGGAGGTTGTTGGTATCACCGTGCATCTTACTTTTGCCCGACGCGCGTATGACTTGGCGGACTGGTATCGAGCGAGGGGTTCAAAGGTCATCCTGGGCGGGCTTCACGCGCTGTCTTGCCCTGAGGAGTGCAGGCCACATGCTGACGCTCTCGCGATGGGAGATGGCGTACAACTCTGGCCGCAAATCCTGGGCGACATAGAAAGAAACCGTCTTCTGCCTTGCTACACGGCAACATACGAGAACGACTACTCGGAGGACCCGCCGCCCCGCCGAGCGATCCTTCCACGCGCGAGCTTCTTAACCACCTCGAGTCTCATTGCCACGCGAGGTTGTCACAATCGCTGCGGATTCTGTTATCTGGCTACCGACGGTTTGCGCATGCCGTATCGCATGCGTGATCCACAACAGATTGCGGCTGAGTTCGTCGCCGATAAGCAGCCGTATGCAGTCTTCATCGATAACAACCTGGGTTCTCGCAAGGATTATTTGCACGCTCTATGTAAGGCGCTGCGCCCGCTGAACAAAATATGGAGCGCGGCCGTCACCATCGATGTCACTGATGATCCCACCTTAATTCGTGACATGGCGCTGGCCGGATGCACTGGAGTATTTGTCGGCTTCGAGTCTCTGAGTGATGAGAATCTCTCCGACGCTCACAAGAAAACACCGAAGACCGCAGAATACGCCCGCCGTGTACAGATGCTGCACGATTACGGCATCCAGGTAAATGGCTCCTTCGTACTGGGATTTGACCACCATCGAAAGGATGTGTTTGCATGTACGGCCGAGTGGGTAGAAAAGAACCGGTTGGAATGTGCCACATTTCACATTCTTACTCCCTATCCCGCGACCCCACTGTTCCGGCAAATGGAGGCCGAAGGGCGATTGCTGCATCGCGACTGGAGCCTCTACGACACTGCCCACGCGGTATTCCAGCCCAGACACATGACGCGGGACGAGTTGGAGCAGGGCTACGCCTGGATCTACCAGCGGCTGTTCTCGCATGCCTCCATTTGGCGGCGGAGACCGGAAGACTGGAGTGCCGTTCCCCTCTACTTAGCAATGTCATATTTGTACAAACGATCAAATCGATTCTGGCACCAGCTGATCAAGCATGATCTTGTGCACACCGTGTGGTTGCCGCTGGTGGAACTGACGCGTCTGCGGCACGTCTCCTATCGGCGAAAACTTGCTGTGGGCGGGGAAGGGCTTTACAGTCCCGGACAAGTGGTTTCCGCTGGCGTCTAGCGGCGCATTGTCGACAAAGTGAAAAGGCCGCCTGCGGGCGGCCTTTCACTTTTCCAAAATTTACACTCTCTTTACACGATCTTTACACCAAGTTATCGCCAGGTGCTTCTAATCAGAGCAGCCACTACTTCAAAATCTAGAACAAGTGAGGAGACAAGATACCAATGCAGCTATCTCGAGCGAAAGCGACTCTCGCCATCTTGTGTGGAGCAGCCGGTCTGGCGCTGACTGCTGAGCGCCTAAACATTCGTCCACCCCGCCCTGAAATCGTGCGTCTTGCAAGCAATGCGGCTTTTCGCGACGGCTTATATCAAGGCAAGCTGGATGCGCAGCACCGGAGCAAACCGCACATCCGGAGCGCGCGCTGGAGCGCAGAGCCAGATCGGCTGGCATTCGTTTCCGGGTATAAACTCGCATACCAGGACAACCAAAACTGGCCCGGATCGCGCTAATTTCTTTTGAGGAGCGATGCTCCCGAGATCAGATTCATGCTCTTATTCCGAGTTCGCAAGATGCAACGGCTGCGGAGCACCTTGCAGAGAGACAAAGCTTTGTGGTCGGCAGCAAGCCAGCTTCAAGCGCTCGCGGTCGGCCTCGAACCTTTTGTCCTTCCCCAGGGCGTGCAGCGCTCGCTCCAGAATCTCCCTGCCCGCTTGCGAGGGCGGCGGCACGAGGCGGTAATGCATCCATTTGCCGTCGCGCCTCGCAGCTACGATTCCTGCCCGCCGAAGATACGCTAGATGGCGTGAGATCTTCGGCTGGCTGGTTTTCAATATCTCCACAAAGTAGCAGACGCAGACCTCCCGGCCATTCATAAGGTTCAGCAACCGCAGCCGGGTAGAATCGGCCAGGGCGCGGAAGAGTTTTTCCAGGGAATAAGACTTCTGCGCGGCCATAACGCTATTTTACATTAGAACATATATGCCTTGACATATGCATCTCGGGCGGCGTAGCCTCAACGTATTCGCATTAACGAATATGATTGTGAGTTTCAGGAGCTTGCCATGAATTCAGCCGATGTCACCGCCTTGAAAGCGCATGTCGCCATTAACGTCCGCAATGTTGAAGCCAGTCTTGAGTTCTACAGAAAACTATTCGGCATCGAGCCGTGCAAGATACGGAAAGGTTACGCTAAGTTCGATGTCTCAAATCCACCGCTCAATTTCACTTTGAATCAAGTCCCGTTTACGAATGCCGGCGCGCTCTCACATTTGGGAATCCAGGTTGCCTCCACGGAAGATGTGCTTGCCATCCGCCGCAGTTGGATGGAAGCCGGGCTGATCACGCGCGACGAAATGAAAACTGATTGCTGCTACGCCCTGCAGGATAAGACCTGGGTCCGCGATCCCGACGGCAACGAATGGGAAGTTTTTGTTGTGCTCGAGGACAATTTGCCGGAGAAGAAGTCCCAGAGCGCCGCTTGCTGCGCTCCAGCCGCAACCCCAGCCGATTCGTGCTGCACCGTGAAGGCGGAGCCTTGCTGCGTCGCACAATGAGGCCAAGGCAGCACAATTTGAAGCAGCGGCTCGCAAGTGAGGCGATCGGGACCGGCTTCCTGGTGGCCGCAGTAGTGGGCTCTGGGATCATGGGCGAAAGACTCGCCGGCGGAAACGGCGCGGTGGCTCTTTTGGTAAATACCATTGCTACCGGCGCAGCTCTGGTCGCGCTGATCTGCACTTTCGGGCCGATTTCCGGCGCTCACCTAAATCCAGCCGTGTCGCTCGCCGATGCTATTGAGGGCGGTATTACGTTGCCTGAGATGCTCTCCTACATTGCGGCTCAGTGCACCGGTGGAATAGGCGGGACAATCGCTGCGCATCTCATGTTTGACCTGCCCTGGTACTCACCCTCGACCCACGCGCGAAATGGAAGTGCTCTGCTGTTCAGCGAGTTTGTGGCAAGCTTCGGACTTCTGTGCGTTATCTGGGGATGCTCGCGGCTGCGCTCAGGCGTAGTGCCGTTTGCGGTTGCCAGCTACATCACCGCAGCGTACTGGTTCACTTCTTCGACATCTTTCGCGAATCCCGCCGTGACGCTGGCTCGCTCATTGACAAACACATTCACCGGCATCAGACCCGTGAATGTGCCGCTGTTTGTGGTCGCGCAAGTTGCCGGAGCGCTAGCTGCTACGTTCGTGTTTCGCTGGCTTGCTCCGGATCTTCCGTCAACTGCCGGTCAGGTGCTGGTTCCACATCCAGAAACGGAAAGCACCCGTGTATGAAGACCATTCTCTTCGCCTGCGTGCACAACGCCGGGCGCTCGCAAATCGCCGCCGCGTGGTTCAACGCTCTCTCCTACCCAAAAGCGGCGCAAGCGATTTCGGCAGGCACTCGGCCTACGAACCAAGTGCATCGTGAAGTGATCACCGCGATGAAGGAGGTTAGCATCGATCTCTCATCCGCACGCCCACAATTGCTAACCGAAGAACTGGCTCGCGGTGCAGACGTGCTCGTCACGATGGGCTGCGGTGAGGCCTGCCCTATCATTCCAGGAACCGAACGGCAGGACTGGCCTGTCGCCGATCCCAAAGGACAATCGCTGGAAGCGGTTCGCACGATTCGCGATGAGATTCAACGGCGAGTCACAGCGCTGCTCGCCGAAAGAGGTTGGGGACGAAAATAACACCGCGCAATAGCCCCACATGTGTTTACGAGTGACGTGCAATGATCCGGAAATTAAGGCGCTGTGTCTCCCATTTCGAATAGCTCGACTTCGCGGTGCCAGTCTGATTCAGCGTAGGCGTGAATTAAGCGGGCACAACGATTCCATCGAAGGATGGCATCGTCGTTTCCGGTGGGACGAATCTTTTCCGCCTCTTCATAGGAATGCATAGCTTCTTCCAGCAGAACCAGCAATGTATGAGGCGGACGCCCGGCCCGGAGCTGCGCTTTTGCGCGCCGCTCGTGCAGAAGTCCAGTGTAGTACAGCTTTTCATAACGATCTGTCAGTTGCTGGAACGCGTTCTCTACCTCGGCATAGCGGTCTGATGTGCTGCCTGTGAACTGGTCCGTGATTGCCAGACCTAAGAAGCGGAGCGCCAATTGATGGCCCGGTTCCACAGCCAGCACGTCCTGGCAAATGGATTCCGCTTCCTCTGGCTCATTGAGGAAGCGATACAGCTCGACTTTGGACAGAGCGGCCTCGATCCCTTCCGAAGAAATCGTTTTCAGTTTGAATTCCATAGGCCCTCCTTTACTGTTCCTGCCTTCCGGCGCTGCGGAAAAATTCAGAAAAGCAGATTCCTCGGCGGCTAAAGCCGCCTCGGAATGACAAAAATAAAGCGCTCATCTGGCACGGTTAAATTCGTGCCCTTTCCACGTCTGCTTGCCATTCCCGCTCCTGCTCCAACTAGCGTTTTTTGGCTCTCGTGAAGGTATTCCCTTCCAAACATCTAATAAGCCAGAATCGCGGACACTCAATGAAAAGTCCACAACAGGTAGCCTGCCAATGCAGTTCCGAAAATTGCGCCGCCGTAGCAACAAACGAAAATCAGTTCATTCAGGTGCTTGATCTGCAGGCCATCGTACAACATGTAGCGAAATCGATGCGCCCAGTGAAACAGCGCCAGGAAACACAGTGCAAACACATAAATTCTGGTGAGCGGCGACGTGACCAGCGCATGCAAATATTGATAGCCGGGAGCGGGAATCCATCCCAGAGGAAACGCAAGCCCGAGGAGGAAAAGGTGCACCGGAATGACGAAAGCCGCAAAGACACCACCCGCGCTGAACAGCGACCACAGAACCGGCTCATTCGAGTGCTTCACCATCTATGACCTCACGAGAAACCAGGCCACCACCAACGAGACTGCCGCCCATGCGGCATAATTTGCGCTCACAATCCAACGGTCCGGCACACGCTTGCCGCGCAAGCGCACGACCATTGCCCGTGGCGTCAGGTTGAACCAGGTTATGGCATGAAAAACCACAAAGAACAGGGCAATTAGGTTCAACAACACGATGCCCGGATTTTGCAGCCAATGCTCTAACCTGGCATATGCATCGGGTCCGTGCGACAGCGCTCGGATTTGCAGCAGAAGAACCACCACAAACCAGGCGACGAAAACGCTGCTGATCTCCCGCAAAATAAATCTCAGGTAAGGCCATCGTGCCAACCACCACCAGGTGGAGACATGCGTGCGATACCAGCGCGGATGGTACTCGGTGTATCTGGCGGAGGGCCTGGTGTCACTCATTTCGCACCGCGGGGCAACAAGAAAGACTTGAACCGCTCGATCGTGGCCGTCAGCTTGTATTGCTGGATGGCGCCGGCGGGGTCCACGTGCTTCGGACAAACCTGGGTGCACTCGCCCACGAAAGTGCATCCCCATATGCCCTCATGCTGGGCCAGCACGTCCATGCGCTCATGAGCGCCCTCATCACGCGAGTCCATGTTATAGCGCTGCGCGAGCGCGATCGCCGCTGGACCGATGAACACCGGATCGAGACCATATACCGGACAGGCGGCGTAACACAACAGGCAATTGATGCACATGCTGAACTGCTTGTAGCGATCGAGTTGATCCGGAGTCTGGACGTATTCGCCTTCGGAAACTGGTTTTTCGTCTCCGCGAATGAGCCAGGGCTTCACGCTTTGCAGCTTGCTCATGAAGTCGGTGATTTCGACAACCAAGTCCCGGATCACGGGAAAGTAGCGCAACGGCTGAACCCGGACGGGGCTTCCGTCCCGAGCGTAGTCAGAAAGGAAGGTGGCGCAGGTCAGTTTGGGCTCGCCGTTCACCATCATGCCGCAGCTTCCACAAATACCCATGCGGCAGGACCAGCGAAAGGTGAGTGAGCCATCCACTTTGTCCTTGATGTAATTCAAGGCGTCGAGCACCACCCAGTCCTTGTGCACGGGTACGTCGTAGCGCTGAAAGCTAGGCTCGGCGTCGTGTTCCGGCGAATAGCGAAGAACTTCCAAGCTGATGGTTTCAGCCATGTCCTACCTCGCTGCGACTTCTTTCACCTCAGATTGCACTCCGTAAACGCGTTCCCCGGGCGGCCAGCGAGTGATGACAACGGCGGCTTGTTCTACCCGGGTGCTGCCGTCAGGGTTGCGGAAAATCAGAGTATGAGCCAAAAAATCTCTGTCATCGCGAGCAGGGAAGTCAGTGCGTTGATGCGCTCCGCGCGACTCGGTGCGATGCAGCGCGGACTCCACGATGGCGGAGCCCACATCGAGCATGAAGCCGAGCTCCAATGCCGCCAGCAGCTCAGTATTGAACGTAAGGCTGTGATCCTCCAGCCTGATATCGCGGAATCGCTCTCTAAGCTCGCGCAGCTTGTCGGCCGCCTTCTCCAGCGAAGCCTGATTGCGATAAATGCCCGCGCCATTTTCCATCGCCTGATGCATCTCCGAGCGGATGGTGGCGAGACGCTCACGGCCGCCGGTCTTGCGCAGAAACTGTTCCTCCAGACGGCGTTTCTCATCATTAGCCTGCGAGATGACGTGTTCGCTGGACGGCTTCCGCTCCAAGGCCGCCAGGGCCGCAGCTTTGCCGGCCCGGGCGCCAAATACGAAAAGCTCAGGCAGCGAGTTGGAACCCAAGCGGTTGGCGCCGTTGATGCTGACGCACGCCACCTCTCCCGCAGCGTACAGGCCGGATAACGGCGTCGCGCCATTGTTGTCCGTGCTTACCCCGCCCATCATGTAGTGGATTACCGGCCGTACCGGTATCAGTTCCTTGATGGGATCGATGTTCTCGTACTTCAGGCATAGCTCACGCACGAACGGCAGCCGGGCGTTGATCACTTTCTCGCCCATGTGGCGAAGATCGAGATGGACGACCGGTCCGTATGCAGTTTCCGTTGTGCGGCCCTTCTCAACTTCTTTGACGAAGGCCTGGGAGAGCCGGTCGCGGGGGCCGAGTTCCATGTTGCGCAGGACCGGCTTCTCCGTCGGGGTGCCGAGGTTGTAGTCCTGGAGATAGCGGTACCCGTCCCTGTTGATCAGATATCCGCCCTCGGAGCGAGCCGCTTCCGTGATGAGGATGCCGGTGAATGGCAGGCCGGTGGGATGGTACTGCACGAACTCCATGTCTTTGAGCGGAGTGCCCGCCTGGAAGGCCAGCGCCATGCCATCGCCCGTCTTGATGCTGGCGTTAGTAGTGAAGGGGAAGACGCGCCCGCAACCTCCAGTGCACAAGATCACGCACTTCGCCGTAATGGCCTGGATTCTGCCCGACATCAATTGCAGCGCGACCACACCTTGCACGCGGCCGTCATCTACCAACAGCTTGGTTACAAACCATTCGTCGTAGCGGCTGACGGCCTTGAATTTGAGTGTGGTCTGAAACAGCGTATGCAGTAGGTGGAACCCGGTCTTATCGGCGGCAAACCAGGTGCGCATCTTCTTCATGCCGCCAAAGGCGCGGACGGCGATGTGTCCATCCGGAGCTCGGCTCCAGGGGCAGCCCCAGTGCTCAAGCCGCAGCAACTCCTCGGGCGCCTCTTTTACGAAAATTTCGACAGCATCCTGGTCGCAGAGCCAATCGCCGCCGGAGATTGTGTCGTACGCGTGGTCATCCAGCGTGTCCCCCGGCTTGACGACCGCGGCAGCGCCACCCTCCGCGGACACAGTGTGGCTGCGCATTGGGTAAACCTTGGAGACCACAGCCACGCTGAGATTTGGGTTGGTCTCGGCCACGGCAATGGCAGCCCGAAGGCCGGCGCCGCCCCCGCCGACCAGAAGAACATCGTGGTAGGAAATGTCCATAAGCCGCGAGACTCGCTGCTCAGATGATTCAGGCTTAGTTTCTGTAGCCTGAGACCAAGTAAAGAACGAAGAGGGCACATTCTGCAACTAATCAGGAGTCCCATGCAACCTAAAATTGCACCCTGCTGGCGAAAAAAACCGGAGGCCACATTGCCCCCGGTTGGTCCGTGTATCAAAAACTAAATCTTCTTCTCGCCCACAGCTTTTCCCTGCGTGAACAGGTAGAGATAATCTGGTCCGCCTGACTTCGAATCTGTGCCCGACATGTTGAATCCGCCAAAAGGATGGCATCCTACGGTCGCACCCGTGCATTTGCGATTGATGTAGAGATTACCGACGTGAAACTCACGGATGGCGCGCTCGATCTTGTCGCGTGATTTCGTATAGACCGCGCCGGTCAGACCGAATTCCGTGTCATTAGCAATCTGCAGTGCATGGTCGTAATTTTTCGACTTAATCACCGCCAGCACCGGACCAAAGATTTCTTCCTGCTCCAGCTTCGATTTTGGAGGGATATCAGCAACGACCGTCGGCTGAATAAAATATCCTTCACCGGTATTCGCGGCGCGAGCGCCGCCGATGATCACCCGTCCGTCCTTCTTACCTTGCTCGATATAGCCCAGGATCGTCTTCATCGAGCCTTCGTTAATTACCGCGCCCATGTTGGCGTTTTCGGCGGGATCCCCCACGTTGATCTTTTCAACCCGAGCCTTCAATTTCTCCAGGAATTTGTCGTAAATGCGTTCATCAATAATCGCTCGCGAGCAAGCCGAGCACTTCTGGCCCTGGAAGCCGAAAGCAGAAACAGCTACGCCCTCAACGGCTGAGTCGATATCCGCATCGGCATCGACGATGATCGCGTCCTTGCCGCCCATTTCGAGAATCGTCCGCTTGATCCAGATCTGCCCAGGCGCCTGCTCGGCGGCGACTTTGTTGATCCGCAATCCCACTTCCCGCGAACCCGTAAATGCGATGTAGCGAGTCTTCGGATGGGCCACAACCGCGTCTCCAAAGCTGGCGCCAGCTCCGGGGCAGAAGTTGACCACGCCCTCAGGCATACCCGCTTCTTCGAGCAGTTCAACAAATTTCGCAGCGATAGTCGGCGAGTCGCTCGACGGTTTCAAAATCACCGTATTGCCGGAAACAATCGAGGCCAGGGTCATACCAGCCATAATGGCGCAAGGGAAATTCCATGGCGGAATCACCGCGCCCACACCCAAAGGGATGTAAAGCAGCGTGTCGCGCTCGCCGGCCATCTGCACCGGCAGCTCGGTCCTGGCCAGCCGCAGCGCTTCCCGGCTGTAATACTCGCAAAAATCGATGGTTTCGGCGACATCCGCGTCCGCCTCTGCCCAATTCTTGCTGACTTCAAATACCATCCAGGCGCCAAACTCGAACTTGCGTTCGCGCAGCAGATCGCCTACGCGGAACAAAAGGCTGGCACGCTCCTCGAATGATGTCTGGCTCCAGCTCTCAAAGGCCGCGAGCGCGGCTTTCATCGCCGGTTCCACGTGCTCTTTTCCGGCTTTCGGGTGAATGCCTACGATCTGAGAAGGCTTTGCAGGATTCAGAGACTTAATCTTGTCCGTCGTCTTCACCCGCCTGCCGCCAATAATCAAGTCGTACTCGCGCCCAAGTTGCCCGCGCACTTTCTCGATTCCGGCACGCATCTTGCGCGCGTTTTCTTCTCTCGTGAAGTCGGTGAGCGGCTCGTTTACGAACGGACCTTCATGCAGGCGAATCTTCGGATGAGTGGGGGCTTCAACGGTTGCCATGAGTGCACCTCGGGAAGATATGAGTAGTACAGGACGATTCGGCGACACTCAATTTTAGCACCAGGCGAACGGGGGCGTGCGCCCCACACTATGGGACCTTGACCGACTCGCGCTGTTCTGCGGGCCGGTAGCTCATCTTCGCCGTGCGCTCCAGCTTGTCCCAGGCGAAACGCTGGCCCTCAATCGCGCGCTTCAGGGTCTTGAGCAGCACGACCGAGAATAGCTGGCGATACGCAAATCGCTGCAGCCAAACCTGGCTGAGCAGCCAAACATCCTCGCGCCCTTCCGGTTCGCGGCGCTCGAGCGCGAAGGCGATGGCCGAAGCAAGAAAATCAATTACCAGAAATGCGGCGAAGAACAGCACCAGCCGCTGAAAGCTAGCTGGATCCGTGGATTCCGGGTGATAGAACTTCTGAATGAAATACCAAACCGTGCCGACAGAGAACATCAAATCAATAAACGGCGAGACCAGCGGCAGAACAATCTGGAAAATGAAGATATTCGGCAATGCTACCCAGCCCAGCACGCCCTTGCGGCCAAATGCTGAGCGATGCTTCCAGACTGACTGCAGAATTCCAAACGACCAGCGGAACCGCTGCCGCATAAGCCCATTCGCATTGACCGGCGCCTCGGTATAAGCGAGCGCCCGGTCTTCATATTCCACACGATATCCACGCTCTAGCAGCGCCAATGTCAAATCCGCGTCTTCGGCGACAGTATCGGTATGATACCCGCCGGCCTCGCGCACAGCGGAGGTTCTCCATGCGCCGATCGCCCCCGGCACTACGCTTACTGCACCTAAAGTGTTCAGCGCGCGCCGCTCAAAATTCTGGCTGGTGATGTACTCCAGCGCCTGCCAGCGCGTCCACAGATTTACCCGATTGCCGACCTTGGCATTGCCTGCGACCGCGCCGACTTGGGGATTCAGGAAATGCGGCACCAGCCGGGAAATGGCATCGCGCGCAATCATCGTATCCGCATCGATGCCAACGAAAATTTCTTCGTCGCGCAGATGCTCGAGTCCAAAATTCAGGGCATCGGCTTTGCCGGAATTAGGTTTAGTCAAAATAAGAACTTGACCCCTCATTTCTTCGCGTGCAAACGCGGCGCGGGCAACTTCCAACGTCTTGTCCTTCGACCCGTCATCAATAACGATGACTCGCAAATTTGGATAGTCTGACGCCAGCACCGCCCGCACGGTTCGCTCAATGACTTTCTCTTCGTTGTACGCAGGAATTAACACCGCGACGTCGGGTTTGTACGAATCTGCTTCCCGCCCATACCGGCGTGTACGCACGCGATCGTAAATGGCAAAAGCGCCAATAATCAGCAGACGCCCCGTCATGAGCACATCGCCGATGAGGAAAATCCAGGTGATTGCCTTAATGCTGAAGTCGAACAGCCAGAAGCCGACAAAATTCAGTCGCGCTGCCCAGCGCTCGTTCGCCGGCAGAGGCGGCATCACATCGGCTCGCGTTTTTCCGAGTAGTTGATAGACGGGAACAATTTGGTATCCGCGGGCGCGAATGCTATCAATAATCATCGGCAGCGCGCGGACTGTCTCCTGCCTGTCGCCGCCGCCATCGTGCAACAAAATAATATTCCCGCAGCGCTGATCGTTTGGCGCGCACGGCGGCAAGTGCGCCAGCACATCGGCAGAAATCTGCTCGGCCGAGCGATGCGGATTCTCCCGCCAATCGTTCGGATCAACCTTGTTCCCCACCGTGGTGTACCCCATGTCTTGCGTAATTTCAAGCGGCCGCACCTGATCTTCAGTGTCAGGCTCTTGATCAATCGAATAAGGAGGCCGAAAAAGAATGGTCCGCATTCCCAACCGGCTGGCAAACAGCCGCTCCGTCAAATTCAGCTCCAGTTGCATAAAGCGATGCGAGATATTGCTGATATCGGGATGCGTGAAAGTGTGATTCCCGATCTCGTGGCCCTCGCGGTAAATTCGCTGAGTGAGATCAGAAAATTTATCGGCTTGAATTCCGATTAAGAAGAACGTCGCCGGAGCTTGCTTTGCTTTCAAAACATCTAGAATCCTCGGCGTCCATTCGGGATCGGGTCCATCATCAAACGTGATCGCCAGTTGATTCTTGCTCGATCCATAACGTCCTAGGCGATAAGGTTCCGGTAAAGAATCGAAATTCTCATCCGTGATTTGCCCTGACGCCGCATCTACCGTGAGGGCGCGTTCTCCATCGGTTGGCCGGGCCTCGATCCGCAGAATTTCCCCATCGCCCTCCATGTCGACATCCTGTCCTGGGGGGACATCCTTCAATTTGTCCGGAGCGGCAGTCTCGCCTGGCACATCCCACACTCGCCACAGAGACCGGTCCTCCGACCCCAGCCGCCAGAGCGCGAAGGTCTTGATTCCAAGAAGCTGGGCCGCGCGCATTTCGTTGAGAGCAGTCACCGCGTCGAGAAACCAGACTTCATGCTGGCGATTGTTCTCGTCGAGATAACTGATATGCGGATTCATACTGTCGCCATCGAAATCCACATCTGCTTCCGAGTCGCGCGCGGTAAGCCACGCATCCTGAACAGAAACGTTTGTGTCTTTCACGCTCGGCGGCAGATTTCCATGTTTAGGTTTTTGCACCCAGTCGTAACCGTAGTTGCCGATCGCGCAGATTAGTTTGTCCTGCGGTACGACTTTCTTGATCGCGGTCAGGTTCCGCACGAACCAGTCTTGCGACGCCACCGGTCCCGGCGCCGCTCCCGGATAATGCTCGTCATAGTTCATGACAATGACGCCATCCGCCAAGGCAGCAACAGCGGGATAGTCGAAGTCTGCGTTGCGAGCCTGCACGCTGACATAGAGCTTCATCCCTTTTGAATGCAGATCGCCTGAAAGCTCGTTCAGCAGCGCCATATAGCCGGGCTGAGCTTTTGGCGGGAAGTCTTCAAAATCAATCATCAGCCCGCGGAATTTGTCGCTGGCAAGAAAGGCATCAGCTTGTTCGCGAAAACGCGCGCGCGCATCCGGATCATTGAGAAACGCGCTGATGTCAATCCAATCCGTTCCATCGAAGTTCTGTACCACCGGAAAGACTTCCATTCCCGTGTCTTCCGATTCCACGAACGGCATGACCTTGTCATCCACAGAATGAACCGTGGCGCCCTGCACAACGTTGAACAGCTTGTTGGTTTGCTCGTCGACAGATTGCAGCCGGCCATCCGGTGTGAGGACTTGCAGCCAGGTGGAAAACAGCAAGTCGATTTGCCGCGCGTATTCGCGCAGCGAGGAGAAACTGGCTGCGTCCCAGGGAACGTAGAAGGCGGCGCGAATGCCTTCCTCGGCATTCAGCTTCACTTGCGACGGGGCTGATTTCGATTTGCGGTGGCCGCGGTGCAAGGCCGCCAGCCTGCGATGTTCCTTGGCCTTCTCTTTTTCTTTTTCTTTCAGCGCGTGGTATGGCCGCTTCTGAATCGGCAGCAGCAGATCGGGCAGACGCTCGCTGCGCAGGGCGGTATAAATGAAGAAGATGACTAAGAAGGTAAACGCCAGCGCCGCTAGGTCAAAAATCCGCCGCAGCCGCTTCCAGCGGGCTTGCCGGGGATCGTAAAAGACAGGCTGCTGCGCCATTTGGTCAGGGCCATTTCCATCCTAAGCTGCTGCTGTTGGGAGGGTCAAACGGCAGGTTAATCAGTTAGATGCGATGCTGTTCGCCGGAGTTGTGATGCGGCGATTGCCGCAAAACGCGCTATATTCGCAGCGTGCACGAGCTCGTGCGCCAAAATTTCCGCTACTTCTTGCTCGCAACTCTCGCTGCGATTGCGCTGCGGTTGTTCTTCATTTTTCGTTTTCCCGGCGTCACTACGGATTCGTTTGTCTACGGCGACATCGCTAAAAACTGGCTCCAGCACGGCATTTACGGCTTGAGCGGGACGGAAGAAATTTCTCCGACCTACATCCGTCTGCCAGGATACCCCGCATTTCTCGCGTTCGTCTTCGCCATCTTCGGCATGGAGCACTATCGCGCGGTGCTCGTCACGCAGATGTTCGTGGATATCGGCACCTGCTTCATCATCGCGAACATGGCGCGCCGCATTATCTCTCCGCGAGCCGCCAAAGCCGCGTTCTTGCTGGCTGCGCTCTGTCCGTTTCTTGCCAACTATGCCGCCGCCGCTCTGACGGAAACTCTAGAAGTTTTCTTCACCGCGTCGGCGCTCGATTTCGCCATCGTCGGGCTTGATGGTCTGGATTTGAAGGTTATGTCTCCCTGGCTCGCTTGCGGTCTTGCTGTGGCCGGCGCAATTCTGCTTCGTCCCGATGGCGGCCTCCTTCTGGTCGCAATCGGAGTCTACTTAGCATGGCTGATTCTGCGCCACCGCCAGCCGCTTGCCCCTCTTCTTTGGGCTGGAGCCATCGTCACCGTCATTGCGCTCGCGCCGCTTGTTCCCTGGACGCTGCGAAACCTGCACACCATGCGTCGCTTCGAGCCCCTCGCGCCGCGCTATGCCAACGAGGAAGGCGAATACGTCCCCATGGGCTTCAATCGCTGGGTAAAGACCTGGATCGCCGAATACACCTCAGTTGAGGAAATCTACTGGCCGGTTCCTGGAGAAGCCATCGACCCCACAAAGCTGCCCAACCGGGCCTTTGACTCGGAACAACAGAAGAAACAAACGTTACCACTGATAAGCGAATACAACCAGATCCTCCATATTGATCCCGACCTCGACGCCAGATTCGATGCCCTTGCCGCGGAGCGAATCCACGCTGCCCCGCTGCGCTACTACGTCTGGCTGCCTCTTTTGCGCATTACCGACATGTGGCTCCGCCCGCGCACAGAAATGCTCCCCGCCGATAGCCGCTGGTGGGAATTCAACGATGACCCGAAGTGGCCAGCGGTAACTATCGCGTTCGGCGCAATCGGGCTTGCGTACGTGCTGGCCGCCCTAGCCGGCCTTGTGCGCGGGGACGCAATTCGACATTTGGGGCTGCTGTTGATGTTTGTGGTGCTCCGATCCGCTTTCCTCGGCACATTGGAGAATCCCGAGCCTCGGTACACGTTGGAGTGTTATCCAGTCCTGCTGTTGCTCGCGAGCGCCTTGGCCCCGGGGAGGAGGCTTAAAGCTGACGTGGACCTTTCAAAAACCTGTATCTAATCTCTTAAAATCTGGATTTTTGTCTCATTAAAACGTTAAATCTCTGAAAATTCAGCTTGCATCGCTTGGCTATGGAATTGCAAAATATCCAGCCAAGTCCTCCGGGGTCTCATTCCCTGTGTCAGTAGAGCTGTTTCAGGTTCGACAGCAGCCAGACCACAAATCGTCCAAAGGAGTTGCTATGCGTTCCGCCTCGCAGCTACTGGCTTCACTGTTTGCTTTTCTCTTGGCCCTCAGCACCTTTGCCCCGGCCCAGACGGCCACCACCTCGTTGCGTGGAACGGTCACCGATCCAAAGGGAGCGGTACTGCAGGGTGCAACGGTCACTCTGAACAATGCTGAGACCGGATATTCCCGGACCACAAAGACCGGAAATGACGGTGTTTATCAGTTTCTCCAAGTGCCCCCTGCTACTTACACTTTGACTGTGGTCGCTGCTGGATTTGGAACGCTCAAAAGGGATAACGTCATCCTGCAAGTCAGCCTACCGGCAACTGTTGACATCTCTATGGAGATTAAGGGTAGGTCGGAGGTCGTCGAAGTTACTGGCGAGGCGGCACTGGTCAATACAACAGATGCCACCCAAGGCAATGTGTTCAACACTGCCCAGCTTATTAATCTTCCGGCAGAAGGTCGCGACCCAGTAGGGATTTTAAGTTTGCAGCCGGGCGTCACGTATATCGGACAAGCGGTGCGTCAGGATCAGGACAGTCGCGGCGGCTCCGTGGCTGGCGCGCGTAGCGACCAGACTACCGTGACCCTCGATGGTCTGGACAACAACGACCAATTGCTTGGCAACGCGTTTCAAGGCGCTCTAAGAGCGCCACTCGACTCCATCCAGGAATTCCGTGTAACGACCAGTAACTCGAATGCAGATGCTGGCAGATCCTCGGGCGCCCAGGTGAGCCTGGTGACTAAGAGTGGCACCAACAGTTTTCATGGTTCGCTATACGAGTACAACCGTTCCAATATTGGCCAGGCAAACGACTGGTTTAATAAGCACTCCGAATTGCAATCGGGGCTTGCCAACCACCCCGGCCCCTTGGTTCGCAACACCTTCGGAGCCTCGGTCGGCGGGCCGATTAAGAAAGACAGATTCTTCTTCTTCGCCGACTATGAGGGGCAGCGGACAAACGAGGCCGTACAAACCACCCGCGAAGTGCCAAGCGATCTATTGCGGACAGGTGTAGTGCAGTATCCGTGCAATACCTCGGATCCGAACTGCTTTGCTCAATCCAATGCAAATTTCACCGTTGCTCCCGATCAAAGGGTGGATCCTGCCTCACAACTTCTGGTGACCATGACAGCCCCAGGTCTGGCAAATTTGGACACCGGCTGTTCTGGCAACGGGACCTGCCCGTGGGGCGGGGGTGCCGATCCCAACGCACTGGCGATTTTCAATCAATACCCGAGACCGAACAGCGATGCATTGGGGGACGGTTTCGACTTTCGGGCGTTTACCTTTGCCGCTCCGGCTCCGACCAGACTAAACACTTTTATCGTGAAACTGGACTACAAACTCACGCAAAGCGGCAACCACAGCCTCTTTTTAAAGGGGCACCTACAAAACTTCAATAATGTCAACCCGACGACGATTACAGTGCAGCAATTCCCCGGTCAGTCACCGAATATATTACCCACGGATAACAGTAAGGGCATTTTTGCAGGCTACACAGCTTTGCTCAGCAGTACCCTAGTGAACAACTTCCGTTATGGGTTCATTCGGCAGGGTATTGGCAACAGAGGTCTAAACTCGCGCGATTTCAATGAATTCCGCGGCCTGGATGATGTACAGGGCCTCTTCAATTCAAGCACTGTTCTGACGAACGTTCCGGTGCACAACTTCGTGGATGACGTGAGCTGGACCAAAGGCAAACACACTTTGCAGTTCGGTGGCAACCTCCGAATTATCAATAACAACCGTACCGGTAACGCACAGAACATTTCGACTGCAATAACTAACGTGTTCTGGCTAGGACCTGCGGGAATCGCCAATACTTGTACTAGTCTGGATCCTGCCTCTCTAGGCAATACAGGTTGCGCCGCGACCAGCCTTGGGCCTTACCCGTCTGTAGACAGCTCATTCGGCGAGAACTACGATTTTGCTACTGCTGCTGTAGCCGGCCTTCTGACGGAAACCAATAAGAGCTACAATCAAGACAAAACCGGGCACTTCTTCGCTCCCGGAGAATTCATCACGCGTAACTTCAAGGCTAACGAGGCTGAAATGTACGCGCAGGATAGCTGGCGTGTGACCCCCAACCTTGTGGTGACCGGTGGGTTGAGATATTCGCTGCTGCAACCTCCCTATGAAATTCATGGCAATCAAGTGGCCCCCAACGTCAGCCTGCATGATTGGTTTAACAAGCGAGACCAAGCCATGCTGCAGGGGAACACTTACAATTCGATGAATGGTGGAGAAGTGTCTATGGCCCTCTCCGGGCAGGCGAACGGGAAACAACCATACTGGGGTTGGGACTACAAGAACTTTGCTCCACGCCTCGCTTTTGCGTACTCTCCGCACGCGGAGAGTGGCTTCCTGCATTCTCTGTTCGGCAGTGCCGGAAAGAGCTCGATCCGGGCTGGATACGGGCTTTACTTTGATCACTTCGGCGAGGGGATTGTTAATAGCTTCGATAGGAACGGATCATTCGGGCTGACCACGCTGTTGGTAAACCCCGCTGGATCGCAAGATGTGGACTGCACACCACGGTTTCTCGACCTTTTTACCCTTCCGCCGGCCAATGCGAGTTTTTGCGGCCAGCAGGTAGTTGGCCCTCCACCGAGTCCGCTTCCCAATCCCGTTTTGCCCCCCACGGGCTTTAATGCTGGTTCATTTGCTATTTACTGGGGCTTGGACGACAAGCTCAAGACTCCTTATTCGCACGTGTTCGATTTCTCCATCACGCGCGAGCTAGCCAGGAATTACGTCGTTGAGGCTTCCTATGTTGGACGCCTCGGACATAGGCTGCTCCAGGAAGAAGACCTCGCGATGCCGCTAGATATCCGGGACCCCAAGTCCCACATGGATTACTTTGCCGCCGCGACCGCACTCACCAAGGCAGCCAACGCCGGTACCGATATCAGCCAGGTGGCACCGATCCCGTTCTGGGAGAATTTGTTCCCGACCGCGGCGGGAAATCTCGGCTTCGGACCGCCAGGCGATCCGAGCGATCTGGGGTGTGCGCCCGGCAATAATGTGAACGCGGCCAACTACACGGCAACGCAAGCAATGTATGACATGTACTCCTGCTTCTCGGGCAACGAGACAACGGGCCTATTCGTCGCTGACCTGTTCTGTTTGCCCGCGTGTGCTCAGTTGGCAGGACAGCCAGCCGGAGGGCAGCCGTTCAACTTCTTCGACGACCAGTGGTCGTCGTTGTATGCCTGGCGCAGCATTGGCAATAGCTCCTACCATGCCCTACAGTTAAGCCTGCGCCACGCGATGAGCAGCGGGCTGCAATTCGACTTCAACTACACTTTCTCGAAGTCCATTGACATTGGCTCGAACGCGGAACGGATTAACGAGTTTGAAGGTTTCGGTTTCGGTAGCCAGGTCATCAATTCCTGGTCTCCGAATCAGTTGCGAGCAGTGTCTGATTTCGACACGAAACATCAGATCAACGCTAATTGGGTCTACGAACTGCCCGTCGGCCGCGGACGGCAGTTTGCCAGCGGAATGGGCAAGATCGCCGACGCCTTAATCGGCGGATGGGGTCTCTCCGGCATTGTCCACTGGACTAGCGGGCTACCCTTCAGCATGGGTTCTGGATCAGGTTGGCCGACCAACTGGCAACTGCAGGGTACTGCATTCGAGATCGCGAATCCGGGCAGAGTCGGTCAGTTTCGCGATTCGAGCGGCAATCCCGTCATGTTTAAGGACACGAGCTCTACAGGCCAGGCACACTCAGCATTTCGGTTCCCATATCCGGGAGAATCCGGACAGCGTAACGAACTGCGTGGTCCGGGTTTTTTTGAGGTTGATAGCGGGGTGTCGAAGTCCTGGAAGTTTACCGAACAACAGCAGCTAAAATTCGCCTGGGAGATGTTCAATGTGACGAATGCAGTGCGCTTCGATGCCGCTCAATCAGCAAACCAGTTCGCTCTGACATTCGGGAACTTCGGAGAGTATGTCAGTCCTACTTTGAGCAAGCCGCGCGTGATGCAGTTCTCGCTTCGCTACAGTTTCTAGAGTGTGAGGACTCTCTTTGGGGGGGCGGGTTCCGCCCCTTTCTTTTTATTGCCATCTGTACAAAACTACTCCGCGGAGCCGCGTTAGCGACCCTCTGTTGCTCCGCTTCAAATGTAGTTTGGCGAAGAGATTTTCGGCAGGAAAAGCCGCACTCACATGTGGGACTAATCCCAAGCACGAAAAAGGGGGCCGCTACCCCAGCGGCGAATCCGTCATCCGGAACCGCGTCCGCACGTGCTCCGAAATCAGTTCGATGGCGCCGCGATTGGACACTGGATCCGACTGCGTCAGATACTTCATCGCTTCCACCAGCAGGCGCTGGCCCTCGACGTAACGCGGATCGGGGCTGCGCTCCCGCCGCTTACGTCCCATTTTTGGAGGAACCGGAATCGTAAAAACTTTAGCCATGAAGATCGGAGCTGGCGCTGGATTGTCCCGAGGGTTGGGCCTTGGGAATTAATGCTTGAGCAGTATAAACCGCCACGCTTTGTTTTTCAGCCTTTATCTTAAGCCTGTTAAGCCCCGATTTCGGGACCTGCACCCAGGTTCCATTCTAAAACTCGGACCAATTCTATCCCTGGGGCGAAACAATCTTCGTCTTTTCCGTCGTCTTCAGCTTGAATACCGTATCGGGAATCTTCTGATTGATTTGGATATCAGAATATTTCGCCAAGCGGTAATCCCCAGATGGCTCAAAAAGTTGCTGCTGCACTGAAACACCGCGCGCCGGGTCAATCCACAGCAAAATGTGAGCAAACGTATTGGCAACCTTCTGTGACTTGGGAGTGAGATCGAGCTTCGCCGCTCCGATCCCGTCCAGCTTTTCCGTTCCCAGGTATTTCACCTCGAAAGATTTCAGCATGTCGTGTCCGCCGCCGCCAAAACCCAGCACCAGGAAGCTTTCAAACGCCTCACGATTTTTCCCGGTGTTGTAGACGGTCACTTGCTCGATCTTCGGCTGGTAGACCTGCACTTTGCTGTCGTTGAACAGAACGTATTTTTTCTCTGGATCGATAATGTCGGCCGCCATCTGAATTTCATTGCTCGCGCGGCGGAAATACACCTTGCCCTTCTGCGTGTCGGCTTCATCGACGACTTTCGAATATTGGTTCCAGACGAAGCTGGCTTGGGTGGTGTGAAACTTCGCAGCCGTGTTATCCATTTGCGCCAGGACACGTTCCAATGCGCCATCTGACTGAGGCGCGGACGCTTGCTGCGGGCATGCGAACGAAGCCACCGCGGCGAACGTCAAAGAGAATCGAAATAATTTCCGAAACTTCATTCAGCTTTTCGATGTCCGGATCTTATTTCTGCACCCAGACTTTATACCTCTGCACCCGCCCCAG
>Ga0070717_10000457_pt1 | contig 25932 bp, 26 predicted proteins | sample LARL113metaG_FD_71366 | JGI IMG/M metagenome (GOLD analysis project Ga0070717, IMG submission 71366) | Corn, switchgrass and miscanthus rhizosphere microbial communities from Kellogg Biological Station, Michigan, USA - LAR L11-3 metaG | ecosystem: Host-associated > Plants > Roots > Rhizosphere ...
ACCAGCAGGTTGTGCCCGGTGCTATTCATGATCTGGGACGTGTGATTCAGATGTTGCGAAGAAGTGACAGCTTGGCGACTCGGGTTTCGGGTTATAGTCAGCGGATGCCGGATTTGTCGACCCGCGTCATGGCCACGACTGTTCGCCAGAAACTGACTCCGGGGATCACCGCTGTTGGCATCTTCCTATTTTTCGGCGCCACGATGGCGGCCTTGGCTGGAACTACGCTAGTCTTTCCCGGAACAATTCTCGACAGAGTATGGGCGCTGAATCCGACAGCCTACAGACAACTTGCACCTGTCGGCAGAATCGCCGGAACGCTGTTCTTGCTGTTGAGTGTTTCAATGGCGGGTGCAGGGACCGGCTGGTTCCGACGACGCTCTTGGGGATGGGGTCTGGCCGTCTTAATTCTTCCCATGCAAGTTCTAGGAGATTTAGTTAACATTGTTCGCGGAGACTTCGTTCGGGGTGGTATCGGGTTTGCAATTGGGGGTGCGCTGTTGCTCTACGTATTGTCAGTGAAGGTGAAATTGGTATTTGCGAGCCGCCCAGTTTTGAATGACTGATCCCTGCACCGAACGTCTGCCTGCGACCTACACGCCTGACATAAGACGCCTATAAAGTCGTCGACTGAAACCTTCAGGCAGCTCGATAGCCTTTTCGTCGCTAAGTAATCGAACCACGTCCCGTAGGCCGTCATACACGGCCCTACAGTGACTACAGCTCTGCAGGTGATCTTCGATCTGAAGTCGAAGCTGAGGTGTGAGATCGCTCTCCAGGTAATCAGACAACTCCCGTCGAACTTGATAACAATCGATTTCTACGACGCTTGATTTCTGCGACACCAACATCACCAATCAATTGGATGCCGTAACACTAAGAAGGTGACGCTCACCCTCGTGCCCGCGTTTCAGATTGAGCTTTGAAACCTTCGTGAGTCTTCTGAATCTCACGGCCACGTGAGCAGCTCAGCACGGCACATGAGCCCACATCAAATCGGGTTCGCGAATCGTTATCGATTCATCGCCCAGTGCATGAGCGTGCGCACGAATCAAATCTTCAGGCACGAGGTAAGGGAATGAATGTGAACAAGGCAATGCAATTTCTCTTTCGGGGGCTGCTCATGACGACAGTGATGTTCGCCGTCTCAGCAGTTGCTCAAGACGCTCACACTACTGGCCAGTTCCAAGGTCCGAAAGCTAACAAAGGGCACGTCACCCACAGCACGCGGGATAGCAAAAGTGTCCTCACGCTGTCAGACGACTTTGTGGTGCCGGACACTCCGGATCCGCATTGGCAAGTTGTTGATTCCGACGGTCAGGTCTATCTACTCGACAAACTGAAGAAGAAGGCCCTGCTCGGCGACAAGTACCAGAAAGAGATTGTTCTTCCGGGATACGTGAAGAACGTTTCCAAAGTGATCATCTGGTGCGCATGGGCCGAGGCAAATCTGGGCGAGGCAAGCTTTAGCTCGCCCGTAAAGTGACAACCATCAACCGAGGGGCGCGAACGGCTTCGAACCTGGAGGTCGTGCCCCTCAACATAGAGAGAGGCAAAAAGCAATGAATACTCAGAGGAAATCAGATCGATATGCCGGCTTGGTGGCGTCGATTCTGTGCATTGCAAGTTTGGCGGGTGCGCAAACCGCCGAAAAGAAAACGCTCACCTTGCAAGGCGCCGAGCGCGTCATCGCAGCTGCCAAGGACGAAGCACAGAAGTTGCATTCTCCCGGCGGCGTGGTTGCGGTTGTGGACGACGGCGGCAACTTGATGGCACTGGAGCGACTCGACGGCACATTTTCTGCTGGCGCTAACATCTCCATCGGCAAAGCCAAGACCGCCGTCATGTTCAAGAAACCTACCCGCTTCTTTGAAGAACTAATAAATTCCAGCGGCAAAGGGCGCACGGTAATGACTGCACTCGAAAACTTCACGCCACTCATCGGCGGCATTCCTATCACCGTGGACGGACAGATTGTCGGCGGTGTCGGCGTAAGCGGAGCAGCCAGTGCCGACCAGGATGAACAGTTGGCCATCGCCGGCTCGAAAGCTTTCGACACCGGCGCGATGACCATGAGCAGCGACCCAGTGCCGGCGATTTCTTATTGGGAGAAGAGCAAGGTGGACGAAGCCTTCTCTAAGGGCGCGGTGCTGTTCGATGGAAGCGACGGCCGGAATTACATGGTCCACGCCAGCCGGCGGGAAAAGCCTGGCCAAGCCGAAATCCATACGAAAGACGCGGACGTGATCTACGTACTGCAGGGGAGTGCAACATTCATTACCGGTGGCAACGCTGTCGATGCCAAGACCACGGCACCGGACGAACTGCGAGGCAACAGTATTAAGGGCGGCGAGACGCGGCAGATCGCTAAAGGCGATGTCATCATCGTGCCGCATGGTGTGCCGCACCAGTTTCTGGAAGTCACTAATCCGTTCCTCTACTACGTTGTGAAGGTTCGCTAAGCGAGGCATCGATATGTGCAGACGACGGTATGTGCGGAGTGCTTTGACAACTCTGGGGCTGCTTCTGTCGTTGGCATTTGTCAGAGCGGGAGGGCAGACGATCCAAGATCCTCCGGTGGGCCGCCCTGACGCGGTGATCGACCTAGCTTCCCACGAAGGAGTGCAACTGGTGAACGGACAGTGGCGCTACCACGACGTGAAAATCGCGGACGCCGACTCACGTGCCGTGGGGCCTGACCTAAAGCCGAGTGGTGCGCCGATCAGGACGTACGACTACACTCCTCACGCGGGCCCCGCACACTTCGATGATTCTCAGTGGGAAGCCATTGACGCCACGGCCCTCGACCAGCGACGCTCGACAGCCAAGGTTTGCTTCAACTGGTACCGCATCAACGTCACTATTCCTGAAAGAGTCGCAAACTTTAGCACCGCAGGCTCGACCGTCGCTTTCGAAATCGTGATCGACGACTATGCTGAGATTTGGGTTAACGGGAAAATGCCACGAGTTTTGGGACAGCCTGGCGGGCCCGTGATTAAAGGATTCAACGCACCTAATCGGGTGATCCTTACCCGCAATGCCCAACCAGGTCAGCGCATTCAGCTTGCTGTCTTCGGGATCAACGGGCCGATCTCATTCAGTCCGCAAAATTTTATCTGGATCAAGTCGGCGACACTCGATTTTTATAAGTCGCCCAAAATTTCGATCAGCGAGACTCCAGCGCAGGTCATCCAGAAAGATCCAGCGCTGGACGAGATTGTTCCGGCCAGCTTGAAGATCGAAAAACTAGCGGGTGGATTCCTTTTCACCGAAGGGCCAGTCTGGGTACCCCGCACGGAAGAAAGCGACGGCTATCTTCTTTTCAGCGATCCCAACAACAACTTGATCTACCGTTGGACACAAGACGGGCAGCTCTCGATCTTCATGACCAAGAGCGGATACCGCGGCATGGATATCGGCGAGTACGGTCAACCGGGTTCCAACGGCTTAACGCTTGATAAGCAGGGCCGTCTCACCATCAACCAGCACGGTAACCGCCGCGTGGTTCGCTTGGAAAAGAATGGACAGCTTACTGTGTTGGCCGATAACTATGGGGGCAAGCGGCTCAATAGCCCTAACGATCTCGTCTACAAATCGGATGGAGCGCTTTACTTCACCGACCCGCCCTTCGGGTTACCAAAATTCTTTGAGGATCCACGTAAAGAGCTGCCCTACAGCGGAGTCTTTCGTGTGTCTCCAGACGGGAAAAAGGTCCAGTTGCTGGCCAACGAATTGAGTGGCCCTAATGGGCTCGCATTTTCACCCGACGAGAAATTTTTCTACGTAGACAACTGGGATGAGAAGAAAAAGATCATCATGCGGTACGAAGTGAACCCGGATGGTACGCTGGCGAACGGGAGAGTCTTTTTTGATATGACGTCAGCCGAAGGCGAAGACGCCCTCGACGGAATGAAGATCGATCAAAAGGGCAATCTCTACGTGTCGGGCCCTGGCGGTCTGTGGATCATCTCGTCAGAGGGCAAGTACTTGGGCACAATTGTCGGTCCCGAGCATCCACACAACTTCGCATGGGGCGACGACGATGGCAAGACTCTCTACCTTTGCGCCAAAACTGGTCTGTACCGGATTCGGCTAAACATTCCTGGGATTCGACCGTAAGGTGGAAACTTTAACGATAAAACAGAGGAACCGTGGACGATAGCTACGCAATTCGACTGGCAAAGACGAAGCTGCGGGACGCTTACGACAAAGGCGATGTGAAGGGCGTCCTTTCCGTCTTTGGAGAGGGATACAGCGACATGTCGACAGGTTTGGCATCCTTCTACGGGGCGGAAGCACGTGCCGTGCTTAACCATCGGATGAAGAAGCTCTTCGCGCAATATGATGCGCGACTGGCAGTGACGATCATCTCGATTTCCGTGCAAGGCTCCTGGGCCTATGACTGGGGATGGCACAAGCTGACCCTGACACCTAAAAAAGGAGGGAGGGCGACCATGACACGCACGCGATACTTGGAGATCTGGCAGAAGGGAGCCGACGAAGACTGGAAGATTGCGATTTTTCTAGACAATGCGGATGTTCCGCCGCAGATGCCGCCGAAAGATGTGTTAGCCGGACTACGGGCCGGACCTGGGATGCCGAGTCGTCGTTCAAGGCGCAGGAAGCGCTCCTAGATAGATCGGCTACTCAGGGCCGGGTGAAACTGTCACCTTTCTGAGATCGGCGAATCGAATGGAAAATTATTCGTTCCAAATGTTAGCCGGAAAGCATCTGACGCTGAACATAGGCTTGAACGGGAGTAACACCCTTGGCGAAGAAGCCCGTCGAAATCGACTGCGTAAAAGTGTGGCGGCACATTTCTGATTATCTTGAAGGCCAGATGAATGGTGATCTCCGCGCCAGCATGGCTTCGCACTTTAAGGATTGCGCTCATTGCAGCGCCATCTTGGATGGAACGCGCAACGTCGTGAAGCTTGTAGGAGACGGGAAAGCGTTTGAGATCCCAGCGAGGGCGAGTCAAAAGTTCTACAAGAAACTGAACGACCACCTTACATCCCGCAAGAGCAAGGCCCCTTGACGACAAATGCGCTAACCGACCGCAGGTACCTGAGCCCCTAGCGCCACGGCCCGGGCTTTACCCAATTCCTCTTGGATTCTGCGGTTGTGAAAGTCCGGAACCGTCCCCAGACCGAACGCGACGGTGTTGGCGAACTGAGCGAATCCAACTGTCACAATGGCTTCAAGGATATGCTGCTCGCCGAACCCGTAGGTGCGGAGCACTTCGATGTCTTCGGCGCCGATCTTCGGGGGCTGCTTGTTGAATTTGGCACAGAAATTCAGCAGCGCTTTGTCGGCAATGGCAATCTTCGCATGAGCATGGTCAACCGCGATTTGTTCGGGATCCGGTCCTTCAAGGCCAAGCATCCGGACGATTTCGCAATGAGCTGTCACGCAATATGTGCTCAGGTTCGCGGCCGAACACACCAGAAAAATGTACTCTTTCTGCCGGCGCGCCAGCGCGCCTTCCTTGAGCAAGATCGCAGCCATCAAATTGATCTCAGCCTCGACAAAATCGGGCCTTAAAGTCTGTGCTGGGAAGAAATTCGGCAGAAACCCAAATTGCTCCCGGATAGCTGCGAACGCTGGGAAGTCCTTGTCCTCGTACGGCGGGTTATGCAGGTGCGTCATAGCCTCCCCCAACTGGTGGCCATAGCATACACTAGGAATCCCCTGCAACGTAGGGGTGGCGACACGGGCCTCGTAGGATTGAATGATGCGGTAATATCTCGCGATAAGACTTGGCCGACCAGTACCTATGAATCTGACTTCTGCCGCCCAGTATGAGCCGATTGGGCCCTACCGCGGGCTCGTCGAAGCCTACGGGTTCGTTCCAAATCTATTTACTGGGCAGCAGGAATTACCAAGAGTCATCGAAGGGGAGCAGCGCCTCATCCATGCCATTCTGGTTCGAGAGGGTAGGTTCGGCAGGCAGCTGAAGGATTCGCTTGTTCGGACCGTGGCGCGTGCCCGAATTAGCGATTATTGTCGAGCGCTTCACACCCAGAAGCTTCCTTGCGACGCCGAAGAGGATCCTGCCCTCCTTGCGTTTGCGCACAAGCTCGCGAACTATGCGCCTTGTGTTTGTAAGCACGACATAGTGGGGCTTAGGGCAGTAGGGTTTGACGACTCGATAATCCTGGAATTTATCCTGACAGTCGCCTTGGGGCAACTGCTCTGCACCCTGGCAAATGCGCTTCGTCCGAACTTAGACGCGGGGCTCACCGCTCTGCCTTCAATCGAGTCCTCTCGACTTCCGGAGCCGGTCGAGTGGTTCGAAGCAAATGGTCCGTATTTGCAACCCAGTCCGCCGCCGGCCTCGAATTTCCAGCCGTATGCTTTTTTCCGAGAGGAGTTCGGATTTGTTCCGAAGCTTTTCCAGGAGCAGACGTTGCGTCCCGACGTGGTGGACGCTGAATCCCAAGCTCTGGCGCAAATACTAATTCCGGAAGACCTGCTGAGCCGTATCGTGAAGGAGCAGATTGTTCTCGTAATCTCGGCTGCGAACCTGAATACCTATTGCGTGGCCGTTCAGAGCCAGATACTCGCTACGTTGGGTGTGCCACTAGAGGACTCCGACCAGATCGTCGAAGATCACCGCTGCGCCGCGACTTCACCCGCGGAAGTGGCTTTGTTGGACGAAGTTCGAAAATTGGCCAGCTGGTCAGCAGGATCGGAAGGTCGGTTCGAGACCGCCCGCTTACGAGCCCACGGGTTCAGCGAACCGCAGATTCTAGAAGCCATAGCAATGGCCGCAGTAACCAATTTTCTCAATACCGTGCAGGCTGGACTGGGCGCAGTACCAGATTTCCCGCCACGACGAGTCTTCACGCGAAAAGATTTGTATCCTTCTACCAGTCCGCCCCGTCTGACTTCCGATGCCACTTCTCCTGACGATCCCGATGCTACAGCTGTTGCCCGAGTCCAAAGGGGAGACACTGACGCTTTTGAAGAACTGGTACGACGGCACTCCCGGCGAGTCTTCGGTACGTTGGCTGGCCTTCTGGGGAACTTGGACGATGCCCGGGACCTTACACAGGACGTGTTTTTGAAGGCTTTCGAGAATATCGGGCGTTTCCAGGGGCGATCTAAGTTCTCTACGTGGCTCACCAGCATAGCTATCAATACTGGAACCGAGCTCCTTCGGCAACGCAGACCCTGTGAATCTCTGGACCAGGGTGATGAGAGCGACGAATTTCGCCCCCGGCAAATTCAGAGCTGGGCGGATGACCCCGAGCAGGTTTTAGCAGCATCTCAAAGGAGTCAGCTTGTAAGGGAGGGGGTTCTGCGCTTGCCGGAAAAATATCGGGTCGTCGTGCTCTTGCGTGACCTAAACCAACTTTCGACGGAAGAGGCCGCAACTGCCTTGGGGCTGAGTATTCCTGCTGTCAAAGCCCGCCTGTTGCGAGGACGATTGATGCTGCGGGAGAGTCTTGCACCCCACTTCATCCGCGTGGAGAAGAGGAGTCCCGATGCTCAGCTGCGCTGAGTTTCTGGTGGAATTCGGAGATTACCTTGAAGGAGCGGCCAGTCCTGAAGTCCGGGCCCGCCTTGAGGAGCACGTGCACGAGTGCAAGACCTGCCAAGTGATTGTTGACACTACCCGGAAGACTATCCGGTTTGTCACCGACTGTGACTCATTTACGCTCACGGCAGATCAGGTGGAGCCTATTGTTAAGGACGTGATGAGCCGCATTCGCGAGAAGAAATCGTGAGTTGCGCTTCTCAGAATCCGACAACGCATTCCTCTGCAATACCTGCACAACCCAGTTGAAGCAATCCAAACCACAACGGCTCGCCAGCTGGCGACCGGCGAAGATTTCCTGCATCTTCTTGCGCGGGTCTCCGTCTTACGTGTGAATTCAGCAAAAAAGCACCTCGCGGTGGGAAATGCTCCAAATGACAAATTCGCGGCTGGAGGACAACCCTAAGCAAGCTCTCACCCAGAGAGCAGCGACAGCTGGCATCTCGACCGCACGGCAGCCTGCCGCCCACACGGTCTCTGCCGAGATTCCGCGCGAAAGAATTGAGGCCGAACTCATCGCGCGAGTTCAGGGAGGAGACGTCGAGGCGTTCTACGAATTGGTCCATCCCTATGAGCGCGCTGTTTTTCTAGCTGCATTGTCGCTAGTGAAGAATGACGCTGATGCAGAAGAAGTCACTCAAGAGGCAATTCTCAAAGCCTTTAAGAATCTTTCCCGTTTTCGACAGGAGGCAAAGTTCAGCACATGGCTGATCCAGATTTCTATCAATGAAGCCAAGATGAAGTTGCGCAAAGACCGGCGCCATCTGTACGAGTCCATGGAGGATGGACAACAAACTGACGAGGGTGACTACATGCCGAAGGATTTCGCTGATTGGCGGGAAATTCCATCGGAAGCTTTGGAACAGAAAGAGCTGCGCCAGGCGCTCGCCCGAGCACTCGATTCGCTTCCCGAGAAATACCGCACCGTATTAATCTTGCGGGACGTACAGCACCTCAGCATCACTGAAACTGCACAGGTCCTCGGCCTCTCAGAAGCGAACGTAAAGACCAGGCTGTGCCGTGCTCGCCTGCAGATGCGTGACGCGTTGGCGCCCGGGTTCGACGGAGCGTGGAGGCGAGGAAGAACGTACGAAAAAGTTCGGCCCTTTTGATGTAATCCGGCCCGAATGCCCAATCTCTTCCAGTGGAGGAGAGTCAGGCATTCTCAGGCATTCCGTACGACCCCCTGGCTAGGGTTGCAATTGAAGGGTTTACATTACGCCCAAACTGGCGTGATTGAGCAAGACTGAGACGGTTGAAGCACCACTCAAATGATTGAATATTAACAAAATCAGCTCCTTGCCCCCAAGTTCGGGACGAGGGGGTCGGAGGTTCAAACCCTCTCTCCCCGACCATATCTAGTTGATTCGGTTGACTCGATTCTCGCGTTTTCCGCAAGTTTCTGATTCCAAACATTGAATTTTGTGTCCTAGTTGCGTCTCGCTGCGGGCACCCACGCCGCCTTCAGCGGCAGTGTTCCTGAAGGGTCGCGTGTGCTCGCGCCATAGCTTCTAGGAACTATCCGCTTGGCTTCGGCGGCGGACTTTCTAGCGTTACGGCTATTAGGACCAAAATCAAACATTCTTCGAAGTTTACAACGCCTCGAAGCAGCAGGATCAAACAGACAACAAACAAGCCTTCGTCCATCCGAGGGCTCGTATCGAGACGCCGATCTTATCCGGGTCGAACATCACCAGCCACCTCCATGCCGCCGCTAGCTAGGTGCAACACTACAGTGCGTTCCGCGTAGCACAGTTTCAGTGTTAACTTATGTTAGGTTTTTTGAAAGTGCGTTACCGGAAGATTTTTTGAAGAGGAACTCGGAACGTCAAAGCGAATTACGAAAAAAGCGTCGTGCAGACGAGGTCTGTCTGTCTTGCGGCGGACCGCGCCCTGCGCAACGCAAATACTGCTGGACGTGCTTGGGTAAGGATAAACGTCGCAAAAATGACAGGAGTCGAGAACTCAGCGTGAGCCATGGAGCACAAACGCGAAGAGTGTCTTTAGGTCGCCGCGTGTTTCGTTTTCGTAACATAAAAATAAAAATGTTGCGACTCGCCTGATCGGTGCTATAAACCCCCACTCACACTAAGGGTGGGATTCACAACCGGCGCATAGCAAATGGGTCAGCGCGGGCAGCAGGAATGAGGCGCGCTAAACCGGATTTGAATTCATGCACGCCCTATCGTTTCAGTGCTCCTCTTGGTTACGTGCACGGGAGTTGGCCAACACGCCAGAGTTCGCTCAGGCACAGCGGCAAAGAAAGAAGGTGGAAGCCTTGTTCGCGGAACTGAAGAATCAGCTCGGGCTGCGTCGCTTGGGCCTGCGCAGACTGAAGTTCGTGCGAGAGGAATTCTTCCTAGCAGCGGCCCAGAACATCAAGCGGCCCACTCTGTTGGAAAAAAGACGTTGAAGGTTGAACCGTAACCGGGCTTGCTTTGTACCTCGATCCGGCCATTGTGCTGGCGAACGATTCCATATGAGCTGGATAGTCCGAGCCCCGTCCCCTTTCCCGCGGGTTTTGTAGTGAAGAAGGGCTCGAAAATTACAGATTGCAGTTCGTCAGGGATGCCGACTCCGCTATCAGTGATGGAGATACAAACGTAGCCTTGCGGGTCTTCGAATCCAGACGCTTTCTGAAGCTCCTGCGATCTCGCGGTAGAAATTCTTAGGTGGCCGCCATCCGGCATAGCGTCCACGGCATTCACGATCAGATTAACGAGGACTTGTTCGATTTGGGGCGAATCGCCGTAGATTGGCGGAAGATTGTCGTCGAGATCAACCACCAGCGAAATGTTGTTTCGCAATAGCGGGTGGATCAGCCGCAACGCATCCTGAACAACGTCGTTTACCTGCAGGGCCTGCCGATGAAGCTCCTGCGTCCTGCTGAATTGCATCAAACGCCTGACCAGCCCGGCAGCTCTATCGGTGGCGCCAGAGATTTGTTCGAGACGAGCATGTACTATTTGCGAACAGTCTGCCTGTCCTAGGGCAATAGCTATGTTGGTTGAGATTGTGTTCAGGATGTTGTTGAAGTCATGAGTCAATCCCGCGGCCAAAGATCCCATTGTTTCCATTCTCTGCAGTTGAGCCGCCGCCTTGCGTAACTGGATCTCAAAGGTTTGATCTACGATGAGGGTGATGACACCTTCCAACCCCATCGCAGAGAAATGATAGGCCCAATCGAGAATCCATTTGGTTCTCCCATCTAGCATCTTGACGCGAAGCTCTTGCGATTCAATGCGCTCACCCCGCATCGCCCGCAAGACTGCCGACTCCTCAATTGGAATCTCGCTTCCACCAGAATTCTCAAACTGACAGTGTTGCAACCAGTTCCGGAACTGAACTGCATTTCCGCCATCTTTGGCTTCAAACAACTCCAATGCGGTTCGGTTGGCAAACACGACCCTTTCATCACGGTCAATCACGGCAACTGCCACACCGATATCCTCAAAAATTGTCTGCAGGAGTCCGGCAGGTTGAAGACCGAATATTGGCACCAGGTCGCCTTTGTGGGTGAAGAGATTCGCCGAGGTGTGACAAACAATAATATGCAGCGTAGTTTGACAAACTAACTGTCAAACCTCACAGGCTGAGATCGTTTCATGGAAACCGTCGCAGAGTGGAAAGCTGCGACAATAGCCATTGCGAATGAGCGTTCTAATGCACACTTATCGTCTCCACTGCTTTTGTGGTCACGCCGCTGGAATCAATCGCCTGAACCACGAATCTCTGGTTCACGCCGATCGGCAGGGCAACCCGAGTCTTCAGAGTGTTCCCTCTAACATGGGTAACTTTTTTTGAGTCAACCCAGACTTCAATTTCAGCGATAGGGTGGATTCCGAAAGCGGTAGCTGAGACTGGTACAGGGTTCGAATAGGAGGAGTGATTCGGTGGACTTGAGACTTTGAGCGTTAGTTCAGGAACTGCAAGGAAACCATATGGACGATTAACGCTGAAGTAATTCCCGACAACGGCACGCGCATAGTTGATGGCTGAAGCGCATGATGCGAGACGTACTTCAACCGGAAAGTGCTCCGCACCTTCGCGGCCCTCAGCCCTCTCAACACCGAAGGAAATGAAGCCTGCCTGGGCGTCATGACAGCCTACGACGTCTCTACGGCCATTAATGCCGGTGACCTGACTGTCACTGCTGCCAGCAGGCTCGACGAAGTCCAGATCTTTGCCGTGGACCCAAAAACCGCGCCAGATTCCTCCTGTGAAGACCTGGCCGGCGATCCAACCGAGATTATTTATTCCGTTCAGCTGGGTATTGCTGGGATCTCCTGGCAAATGCGGCGCGTCCAGGGTTTCAAAGGCACCATTCTTATATACGAACCCGTGTGCGTTGTCATAACTGCCCACAATTTCTCCGCTCTTGTTTATGCCAAAGGCCATGGTACCGAAGCTGGATTGAGGGTCATTGATGGTGTAAAAGACATTCTTGCGCCGCAAAAACCCGTGAAACGCAAGTGGGCCGGGCAATTGGTATGTTCCAACAATATCGTCCAAGTCATTAATCCCCAGCACCTCAGTCGCAGTTGCGCCGGGAAAATTGACGGCGGTAAACTTGCGATCGTGGTAAACGAATCCGTGCTCATTGTCCGACGAATCAAAAAACGAACCGACCACCACGTTGCGATTGTTTATGCCAGTCACCAACGTGAAGATTGCTCCTGGATAGGCGATCTTGGCATATTCATAGGTGACGGCCGTAGAAGCTTGGGCAAACCCTTGGGAGACAAATACGATCTGACAAAGGGCTGGGGCTGAAATAAGTAGCCACTTTTTCATGAGGGCACTCCCAGAGAGAAACATGCTGAAGAAAGCAGTGTTGAACAACTGACAGAAGTTACAGCTCAGAAGTGGTTATGATTGCCAGTTGGCTCGCCAATGTAAAAATTCCCCAATGCGCAATCGGGGTGCGTCAGATATTTTCGGCAATTCACGGTGCGAGATCCGTACCCCCAAGTTTTACGGGGCCTGCATTCGTGTATTGTTGCGACTAATCGGCGGTCGTTTTAACTATTAGTCTGAAAATCGTCTGGCCTCGTTCAGATTGGCAACTAGTGCGGCTCCCGATTCAAGTTGGTCATCCGCGAAAACGGAGTCGCACATGATCCTCCCTTAAGCAAAGACGTGCGAGGCCGGAATCGGGGGTTTCAAAAACAGTGGAACCCCCGGCTTCTCACCACCACCCTTGCGTCGCTTGGCATTCAATTTGGTTAACATTTTTCAAAAGACTTGCAGCAGACCAGCATCTGCAGACGGGTGATTTGCGGCTACGAAGAGACATTGGTGAATCCCTCAGAATGTGCTCGGCCCGGGTGCAAGCTGCCAACATTACGCTTCATCGGCACCTCCGGGCGAACTTGGGACTTCTGAAATAGGGAGCGCTTCGATGTCATTCTCACACCATTCCCATCTGGCTCGCGCTAATTAACGAACGCCTCGGAATACTGCACGCTAATGCCCGGCCTCAAGCTGTGATTATTGGCAGATTGTATGGATCCGCAGTTTGTGTATCTTTCGGAAAAAGGCTACAACCGCATCAGTTAAGGAGCAGTGGTCATCATGCTGCAAAAAAATGATTCCAGATTTCGCGCCAGTTCAGGTCTTTTGGAAGATGAGGCTCTGAATCTCGGGATTGATGCTTACATTTACGGCTATCCTTTGGTCTTGATGGATGTAACTCGCGCCCTCTTGACCAATGCGCCTAGACCGAGTGCGCGTGCCGCACCGATAAACCAGTTCTGCCACGCTAAGACTTTTCCCGACGATACGATGACGACAGTCATCCGCCCAAATACAGACACACTCGATTCTTGCGCATGGCTGGATCTTGCCAAACAACCGATGGTATTGAGTGTTCCCAACACTGGAGAACGGTATCACCTACTGCAAATGCTTGATGCGTGGACAAATGTGTTTGCGGCACCGGGCACACGGACAACAGGTAATGGTGGGGAGCACTTTGCGGTATTCGGGCCGCAATGGGTTGGAACCTTGCCGTCTGGAGTTCAGGGGATCAAGTCTCCGACGAATATGGTTTGGATCATCGGCCGTACTCAGACCAACGGCAGGAGCGATTACGCGGCAGTTCACGCAATCCAGGATGAATATCAGTTGACACCACTGGACGCGTTTGGCAACCGCTACAGACCACCCAAAGATGCGCCCGTAAGGAGCGACCTTGATATGGAGAGGCCGCCTGTCGAACAGGTGTCAGATATAGACGCGGCCGCCTTTTTTGATCGGCTCAATGCCATTATGAAACAGAACCCGCCTGCGGCCGCCGATACTGAGGCCCTTACCCGCTTCCTGGCTGTAAATATTGGGCCTGGTGAGCAATTTGATCTCAAAAGCCTTGATCCCAGAATCGCGAGAGGCCTCGACGCATGCGTAGATGTTGCCCAGACGAAGATTATTTCAGCAACGAAGAAACTGCACAGAAGGCGCCAGAATGATTGGGAGTTTATGGTCGATGTGGGTCGGTACGGCACGGATTATCTCTGGCGAGCCGCTGTTGCGCATGTATGCTTAGGAGCTAATCTCCTCGAAGATGTGATGTATTCCATCGCGTTCAGCGACGCTGACGGGCAGTTGTTGCACGGTGAGAACGCGTACGAGATCACCTTCTTCAAAGGGCAACTGCCGCCAGTGAGTGCCTTCTGGTCCATCACGCTATACAACTCCAAGCAGCTTTTTGCCAAGAATGCAATCAAGCGGTATGCAATTAGCGATCGTGACAGACTGAAGTACAGTGACGACGGTTCGGTGAGCATATATGTACAGCACGGATCTCCAGGACGGGACAAAGAATCGAACTGGCTTCCCGCGCCAATGGATACTTTCAGTCTGATGATGCGTCTTTACTGGCCTAAGAAGGAAGCCTTAGAGGGGATCTGGAGGCCTCCTGCAATTGAGCATATTGCTATGGCATCACTGCGAAGAGTTGCTTAGCATGGATAAATTGCCGTCTTTCTTCCTTTAGGAGATCGCGCAAAGGCGGAACAGCCATGCACCTCGTTTTTTCTCCGCACAGAAAACCTTCAAGCTTCCGCTGGGTTCAACATGGCGACGACAGAAGATGCTCTTTGATGGCAAAACGAACCAGATCAGAATTGTTTTTCAGGTTGAACTCTTCCATGATCCTATACTTGTGAAAAGCGACCGTGCGGGTCGTTACGTTCAAGACCGCCGCGACTTCCTTCATCGTGCGACCCTCTGCAAGCAGTTGAAGCACTTCGCGCTGTCTTGGGGTAAGGTGCTTAATTCGGTCCGTTCGCGGGTCGCGAACGAAATCTTCAAGCAGCCGCTTCGCCACATAAGAGGTTACGTAGGATTTCCCTTTTAACACTTCGCGCATGGCCTGAATCAATTCCGTCGCCGCCGACTTCTTCAATAAATACCCGGAAGCCCACTCCCTCAGCGCTACCGATGCAAGATCGTAATCCTCACTCATTGTGAGGACGATGATCTTAGTTTTGGGAAGCAGCTTTTTTAACTGTTTTCCGGCATCCATCCCGTTGAGAAGAGGCAGGCCAAGGTCGAGCAGAGCAATATCGGGCTTCAGTCGGTGAGCTGCGTCCAAAAGTGCGCGGCCGTCGGTCACGGTCTCGACGACCTCGAATTCCGGCTCCAGCACTTTTTTGAAAGCTTCAGCAACGAGAACGTGATCGTCGGCGAGCAGTACCCGAGGTCTTGCCATACTTTGTCTCCGACTACCTTATTAACATTAACTCCTTACTGCGCGATTAATGGCAACACAGCTCTCCGTGACCGAAAACTGGTAACTCTTACAGCATGAGCAAGCCTATATCAAGAACCGTCCTTTGCACTCAAAACTCCGTCCTTTTTAATTGCGTACGACCCCTCACCAGGCCTTGCCACCTCCAAGACGGACGACTGTGGGTCATTCCCCAAACACCCAGAATTTCTATTCCGCTCCGGGATCGGTGAATGCGAGTTGATCCCATATATATATACGCTTCACATGCGCGATGTTGCCTCTGCTATCGACCGATCACCATCACAAACCAAAGGTCAAAGGAAGAATATTTGTATCCACGCGATCACGAGTGGCATGGTGATAACGCACTTCGGCATAAGCTTCGTGAAACCGCTGCCCAGATTATAGGTCAGTCCTCCACCGATATTGCCACCGAAGGCATTGCTGTGAGAGGAAGCAATTACGGCATCCGTGGGAAAAAGACCACTCACGCATGCACCCCACCACACCCAGAACCCTACGCAGATTGTCCCCGGAACAAGGGTCGGAGCGGTCAGTTCTCCGGAACGACGGTACCAACCACCACCTCCCGTGACGTAACCGCCTAGTCGGCCCGCGGTCGGAACACGAACAATCGCATTCAACGTGATCCCATATTCGCGAGTGCTGGCGCCCATGATTGTGAGCGGATGCAACACAGTTCTCTTGATGGGGAGGTCATTCCACATGAATTCTCCAGAAACACCAACAACGCTGCTCAAGTTGGGGCAGCCGCCTACCACGAAGTTGGACCGTTATTGGCGAAATTCGAAGTTGTTCCGAGGGGAAAGCCAATCCCACCGCCGATATTGAAGTTAAACGGCGGAGCTTCGTGCGTTAACTCCTGTGACGCCGCCGGGACCCACAATATCGCCAAGAACAAACCCCGTGCGAGCCATCTCATTGGTTTCTCCTTTTCTGCCTCCAAGTGGGTTGGAGCGTAGATCAATGTCAGGTGCTTGGAGGCTGTCAATGGTGACAGGAGATCTCGGCTCTACACAGATTCACGTGTTACGCGATTACGTTTGCCTTCGTTGCATTAAAGGTTACGAAAGTACGGCCAAGGCTAAGGCTTGTGTTGCGAATCGCACTTGGGCAGCATACTCTCTGGTGAGCTTATTTCCTGAAGTAGCTCAAGTGAGGGGGCCTCTGCGGAGCTGTGTCTGAATACTTCATGTTGCTACGTCATTGCCAATCTAACCAGTTTGTGCGCCGACATCCGCGTCGTCTGTTAAGCGCTCGGGCCGGATGAGTTCCCATGGCCAGTGAAAATCGACCGCGCGTTTTGCTCGCCGATGACCACCCGAGTGTGATTGAGTACGTGTCGAACCTGTTGAGCAAGAATTTTGAAGTTGTCGGAGTTGTCTCAGACGGATTGCTCGTGGCCGATGCAATAAAAGAGACTCACCCCGATTTAATCGTGATGGATATCAGCATGCCAGGCCTTGACGGAATTCGGACTGCGCAGAGTCTTGGCCGATCAAAGGACACTCCGAAGATTGTCTTCCTCACAGTCACGGACGACGAGGAGTATATTTCAGCTGCTTTTGCGGCTGGCGCTGCAGGTTACGTGCTTAAAGCGCGACTACAATCGGATCTCATTTTTGCCCTCCATGAAGCACTATTAGGGAAGACTTTCGTGTCGCGCCGCTCAAATCCCCGCCGCAGCGAATGAGGCCGGTCTCAGACGTTTGATTGCCCGCTCACTCTGACTCACGAAACATCTCGTGGTCTGAAATGTACAGGGCGTCAAAAATCAATTCAAAGCGGACAAAACTTTCACATTGCAAACAGCGCGGGAAATAGCGTTTGGCGATCAATGTGACGCAGTGCGGCTGTGCATGGCCCTGGCCATGGAACACGCGGTACACACCTGAAAACAGTACCTTAGCGCCGGGGCGGTATGAGTCTAGGTGTCCCATCGTTAGTCGAGTAGCACTTTTCGAAAGCCGGATGTCGACCCTACTTGGGGACTGCGAATAGGCTTCTGCAGTTGACCGGAAACGAACGTTCCTCCACAGATCACACCCCGAGCGGCTGGGACTAAATCGAGGCCGAGTCTGAATTTGAAAACGTAGCCGTTGCCGCCGAGTTGCATAGCTGCCTTTACGTAAAGCGGGTTTTGCATCGCCGACAGAAAAATGCTCGAAACCTCATGGCCAGACGACCCGAGACGGGGGCAGTCTGGATGCCAGCACTGGCATTGTAATATCCAGCACGATGACATCGGGCTCGAGTCGCTTCTATGGAGTCAATAGTCTCTGCCTCCTCACGCGATCTCGGACTCCGTAATCAGAAATTCTGGTGCTCTCGTCAGAACCGCAGGGTCCTCATCTACGAGAAGCAGGCGGACTTTTTTTGTTTCTTGAATTCATGGCACAACCTGTTCCCGAAAGCCGTAGTAGCCCTTGTCCTAGCAACCGAAGGATAGAGATCAGCGTGCAGCCTCGTCATTGCTGCAGAGCAATGAATCGCATATTTTTTTCAGATGAGGTCAGGAGTCGAATTCGCCGCTAGTCAAGTCTTTATGCGCTAGCAGCATTCCATGGTGACCCCAGCGGGGGCGAGGGTGACACCAACAAAACGACGTTTCATCGTGACTCGGATAATTGGCAAGGCGTATGCCGTCCGGAATCGCATGAATGATCTCCAATTGGTCCGCAATATAATCACGGAGCCCATCATTTAGTTGAATGGCGGGCGGCATGGCAGTGCTCGATCCAAGTTAGATTTTTGCGTTACGGGACGGGAACTGTCATTTTTAACAGGTAGTTCGGGGCCTAATCTGTGACCAACGCTTCGGGCACGCGAATGAAAACCCTTCCGCGTTCTTTGGATATAAATCCTTTATGCGCCCACTTGCTCATGATCCTGCTGGTCGTGAATATGCTGACATCTGCTAATGCACTGAGCTGCTCGTTCGTGACTTCGAGTTCCACTTGGCCCCCCCCAACTCGCCCCTGTTGATGACCAAAAATGAGCAGTACGTCGGCAAGGCGTTCCTCTGCGCTCTTAGTCACGAGCCGGATATGGCGCTTGGCGTAGTCGCGCAAGTATTGCAGAACCACTTTCAAAGCGTTTTCGGAAAGTTGCGGATAGAGAGCGGCTAGCGCGCGCATTTTTGTATGGCTCCACACCAAGACTTCTCCGTCACGGAGGGCTTCGCCCGTTCCCATATACGGCGTTGGACGTTTTAGTAGCGATCCCAATCCGAAAGCATCACCGGGGAACAGCCAGCGAAACACGACCTCGTCACCGTGCCGCGTAATTTTGTAGTATCGAACCCGACCACTGAGGAGAATGAACAGGTATTGCGCATGCTCTCCGCGCGTAACAATGGCCTGCTTCGCCTTGACCCGCTTGACTCTGGCTGATGCCAAGATTTTGTCTATATCTTTTCGGCCGATATCGGCAAGAAAATTCGAATGAAGTACCGCTGGTGAAATCACAGCAGAGTCCCTGAGCCATTCCCCATCATGGTTCCCTCTGAAAACCGTAGGCTCACGGTCTCGCGGTCACAACTGGCAGAAATACTGGCATGTCGGGCAGCCGAGGCTGTGTTCTGTCGTAATTTTTCTGACCTAGACACAATTCGCTTGGCTTTCTGCCTGGCTTCCGATGTGCATGCAAATACCACGAACCGCGCGCTTGCTGCTCTCGTACGTTTCTGAGCGGATTCGATTCCTTCCACGCTCATCAAATCTTCCAATCATTTGCGATTTTTTGCCGCAAGCTGCTGAGCGGTTACCGTAGGGGCCCTCTACGTGACTTTCGCGTCTTTGCGCGAGTCTGCAGGGTCGATGAGTGCTATCGCGGTGGTTTTTGTCGATTGCCAGAGTTATCATTGCCGGCGTGGAGTTGGCGAGATTCCCTGGGTCGGGATTGATTGCTGACTGAGGATGGAAACTGTGGTCACCAGCACGTTGTCTTCTTCACTCTTAAGAATCAGGGAGGCACATGACAATTCGCTTGGATCAGTTGATGCTTCTCTTGTGGCGCAGCGAATTCTGGGGACCGCGGGGCGGGCGCTGCTGGCTGGGATCAGCTACTATTTTGGGACGCGGATTGGCTTTGCCTGGACTCCGATCGGGCAACCGAATTCGACTTTTTGGCCTGCCAACGCGATTCTTCTGGCGACTCTTTTATTGGTTCCAAGACGAACATGGTGGACCCTTCTCGTGGCGGTTTTTCCAGCTCATCTGATTGCTCAACTGCATGCAGGAGTGCCCGTGTGGACATCAGTCGGCTGGTTCCTGACCAACACGAGTGAAGCGTTAATCGGAGCCTATTGCATTACGCGGCTCAGTCATCCAAAGAGCAGGCTCGACAGCGTGCGCGGGATATTTATCTTCGTTTTGTTTGGCGTCCTGATTGCTCCGTTCGCAACTTCATTCCTGGATGCTGCTGCAGTCGTGATCACAGGCTGGGGTCGAAACTATTGGCCACTCGGGATAGAACGATTTTGGACTAATGCGCTGGCCGCGCTAACAATGGTGCCCTTGATCGTTCTCTGCAGTTCAAACGGCATTTCCTGGGCCCGGAGGGCGAGCAACGCGCGATATTGGGAGGCGGCCGGGCTAGGAGTTGGCACAGTACTGATTGCGCTTTTGGTATTCGGCTTCCCACTTTTGTCTCCCTCCACAACTCCTGCACTGCTGTACGTTCCTCTTCCGTTCTTGTTATGGGCTGCGGCCCGGTTTGGTTTAGGTGGATTGAGCCTTTCTCTTTTGTCCGTTGCACTGATTTCGATCTGGTACACCATACACGGGCGAGAGCCGTTTCCGTACGTTTCCATGGCAGAAAACGTCCTGTCCCTGCAGATTCTATTTTGTGTGGTTGCGGTGCCACTGATGTTCCTGTCGGCTGTCCTGTCGGAGGCGCGACGAACTCAAGACTCGCTGCGTAGGATCAGTGGTAGCCTCATCGAGGCACAGGAGCAAGAACGTCGGCGCATCGCACGTGAGCTTCACGACGACATCAACCAACGACTGGCAATGTTGGCTATTGAACTGGAAGGGATACCAGATTGCCCTCCTGAAGTCCGGAGCCGCCTGGAGGAACTGCGCAAGCAGGCGAGTGAGATTTCGAACGACGTACAGGCCTTATCGCACGAGTTGCACTCTTCGAAACTCGAGTACCTTGGTGTCGTTCCAGGAATAAAGAGTTGGTGCAACGAATTCGGCGCACGGTACAAGATGGACATCAGCTGCAGAACTGATGTTTTCAATGTTGTGCCGGTCGAAATCGGCCTCTCCATTTTTCGAGTTCTGCAGGAAGCAGTCCACAACGCCTTCAAGCACAGCGGAGTAGGACGGGTTGAAGTACAACTGCGAGAAGTTCCCGGTGAGATCCATTTGATGGTGCGCGATTTAGGCAGAGGATTCGACGTTAAACCAGCGATGCAAGGTGGAGGCCTAGGGCTCACCAGCATGTGTGAACGTATTCGGATGGTGAATGGAACGATTGACATTGAATCGAAGCCAATGGGTGGAACGACAATCGACGTTCGTGTGCCGTTTGAGTCAGAGCACAGTTCGCAACGAGCATCCTAGTTGACCGACCAACCAAGCTAGCGCTGACAAACCGCTGGCGGAGGCCTATCGGGAGATTGAAGACGATATGCGGCAAGCTCTCAAGGAGTACAAGGGCAATCGTCAGTGCTGAGCACGATGCTGAACGCGCTTCTGCTCTTTCCCGACCACCCCGAGGCTTGTTGCAAAATCGCTCTTGCAGTCACAGTGGACATGGGACATCTTGCCCGCACCACGAAATCACCTAGGGCCGGCGATAGCCTTATTCTGCAACACACGCACTACTACGCGACGATTTTCAGCCTGTTCTGTTTCTTTATCACCTGTTTCGATCTGATGACTTTCTCCCATTGCGGCCGGGGCCAGTATCCTCGTTAGCGCAACGTGACCTTGTTGAACGAGAATGTTGGTCACGTTGCCGGCACGATCTTCACTCAGCTGTTGGTTCAACGCTTTGCTGCCGACCTCCGAGGCATAGCCTTTCACTTCGATGACGTAGCCGTTGATGGAACTCGCCTTTTCCGCCAATCCCAGCAGTTGAGGGATGTATTGTTGATCGACTTGTACTTTGCCATTCTCAAAATAGACTGTGGACTCATCAAGAATGTAATAATCGTCGAGCTCACCAAAACGTGCGGCCGCGGCGTCAATTGCCGCTTTGTTTGCCGAGATCCGCTGATGCTGCTGTTGCAGGTCCGAATCATGCTCTTCTATCGCTTGCTTGTTCTGCTCTGTCTGCGCTTGACTCTCATGCAAACCCGCTTGAATTGCCTCGGCCCGCTCAAGGTCATTGCCTTTAAATGAGACTGAAGTTGCTACCAGTTCACCCCCGTCACTATGCTTTCCTTCTACACTAACGGTCAGGCCCGGGATGAGCGCAGCCATCGACATTTCTTTCCTGCGGACCTGCAATAAACCTTGCACCTGCCCTACTTCAGTGTCACTGGTTAGCAATACTCTAAGGTTTGGCGACTCAGAGGTTTGCACAATCATAATGTCTCCGTCTCGTGCCTTGATGACGCCTTCTGCCGTCACGAGGTCCGCGGACTGTGCTGCTGCTGCCATCGCGCATAAGGACGAGAGCACAGCGAGCAAGATGATCCTGACAACTCCTGAACCGCGTAGATTCACACCTCTCATACGATCATCTCCTTCCTAAACCTAATTTCGCAAAATCAGCACACTACTTCGCATCGGGGCCCTATGTGACCGCCCAAATATTAAGAGCGTTCCCGAGCAGAAAACACTGATATTTCCAACAGGCCTCCTCATATGAAGATTTGCGCCGGCGAAAACACACTTCTTCTTGTTGGTTGACACTTTTAACTGACCTGCAACTTATCCGATATTAGTCGTGCCCCCTCGGTCTGTGGTGAGAAGCGGAATCTGCTAACCAACGTGCACTCGCTTAAATCCTTCAGTAGAGCACATTGGATCTGTGAAAAGTCAAGGTAGGCCAGCGAGCGAAGCAAGAAACAACTCGGCTATCGTGAATCATACTAGAGGGATTTCACAGGGCTGGCAGTCTTGACAGCTTTTTTGCCGCGAGCGATCGGCGACAATGTTTGTCGGATCAGGAGTGAGTAAACATGAAAATAGAAAAGATTGTCTTGATATTGATCGTAGGCAGTTTCCTTACATCCGCGGTCGCGCAAGAAACATCCTCGGCTGCGCAAAACTTCGAAATCACTGGACAGGTCGGCGGTCAGATCAACGGTGGGTATGATCTTTCTACCGCTCTATTTCATCGTATAGAGGTTGCGAACGGCGTGAATTACGGCATCACAACCGGATACTTGCTCGGTGAGCACTACGGTGTAGAGTTCCAATGGAATCACAACAGCGCTGACACCCGTGGCCAAGCAATTGGGGGCGTTTCAAGCCTCAAACTCTTTTCTTTGAACCAGAACCAATACATGGGCAATTTCCTGTTTCATTTAACTTCGAAAGAGGCGAGGATGCGCCCTTTTCTCTTTTTTGGTCTCGGTGCGAATGCACTCGACGCGAACGTAAGTGGCGTCAAAGGATCAACCCGGTTTGCCTACGCGCTTGGTGCGGGAGCGAAATACAACGTCAGTAGGCACCTTGGCCTCAGGGGTCAGCTCAGGTGGGCTCCCACTTACCTGACCACTACTAACGGCGGGTATTGGTGCGATCCGATCTGGGGCGGTTGCTGGACAGTTGGGAACAGTCACTATTTGCACGAATTTGACATCACCGGAGGTTTTACGCTGCGTTTTTAATGCGCTTTTGACTCACGATCTGACCGGAGGTTTCGCCTGCGCATTGTGCGTAATTTCGTCGTGGGGCCGGCAGTCGTCTGGAGCAGTCCACGAGAGATTTGTGCACGACGTACAAGAGCCGTCTCGCTTTCCTGAACGGGAGATCGACGATGCGCCAACGGACGGGAGTTGGAATGGAAGAGACTAATTTCCGATCGAGCTTCCTACGCAACCTGAAGCGAGAAGTTGCTATTGTCCTGTGCATGGTCTTGGTTAGGCCGGGAGACATTCGCTTATTTGCACAGTCCGAACAACCAAAGAAAGAAGACCAATCAAAAGAGCAGAAGGCGGCAAAGATAGCTCCAGACCAACTGGATTCTTTGGTAGCGCCTATTGCCCTTTATCCGGATCCGTTGCTGGCTCAAACCTTGGCAGCATCCACTTATCCTCTTGAAATCATTCAACTCCAACAGTGGCTTGCGAAACATTCTAAGCTGAAAGAAAAAGAGCTTGCTGCAGCAGTGGCCAAGGAGCCTTGGGATCCTAGTGTGCAGGCATTGGCTGCTCTGCCGGATGTGGTGAAGCGTTTAGCCGACGACATTCAATGGACCACCGATCTTGGCAACGCATTTCTTGCGCAACAGAGCGATGTAATGGATGCCGTGCAGCGCATGCGTAAGAAAGCCAAGGATAAAGGTAACTTGAAATCGAATGAGCAACAAAAGGTCGAAACCAAAGTTGTGGAGAGCAAGACGGTGATCGTGGTCGAGCAGGCGAGTCCGGAAGTTATCTATGTACCTGCTTACAATCCTGTGGTCGTATACGGTACGCCTGTCTACGCCTACCCAGCAATTTACTATCCACCGCCGGGATACTACGCCGCTGGAGTAGCAATTTCGTTTGGGGTTGGTGTGGCCATGGGAGCAATGTGGAGTGGCGGTTGGGGTTGGGGGTGTGGATGGGGCCGTAATAACGTTCAGATTAACAACTACAACAGCTTCAACCGCAACGTCAATGTCAACCGCAACGCTAACGTCAACCGCAACGCTAACGTTAACCGCACTGCTGCTGGTAACACCAACTGGGCTCATAACCCACAGCATCGCGGGGGCACACCTTACCAGGACCGGGCAACCGCGAGTCAATATGGTGGTACGGCACGCGGAGAAAACGCTGCCAATCGTCAGGCTAACGCCCGGCAACAAGTCAATCAGAAGTCTGGCAGCACACCGAGCAGTCCTGCAGCTGCAGGAGGCAATACGGCAACCCGACCCAGCGGGGGCGGGACAAACAGCACTGCAAATCGTGATCCCTCGAAAGCCAGCGGGGGTGGGACAACCAGCACTGCAAAACGTGATCCCCCGAAAGCTAGCGGTGGCGGTCAGAACGCCTTTGGTGGCAGTGGTACCTATGACGGTTCCAGTGCGCGCGCAGCGAGCAATCGTGGTTCTTCCAGCATGGCAAGGAGTGGCGGTGCTCGCGCCGCAGGAGGCCGTGGCCGCAGGTAAGAGTCTTGACAAAGGAGAAGGGTCGAGGGAGGGAACGGTGTGAAACCAACACCTGTGAAGCAAAAATTTTTCCGGCTACTTCGGATCACCGGCGCTGCGGCGTGCTTCTATTTGGCGATGCTTGTGGCTGCCCAGCAAACGACAGTGGGCAGGCGAGCAACGATGATCGGCGTTCAGAGCTTTGATAACCCAGAACAGGCTGCCACAGCATTGGTAGACGCTGCCGAACAATTCGACGTCCGCCGGCTGATTCGTATTTTCGGCGAAACGAACGATGACGTTGTTCTCACCGGTGAGTACCCGCAAGACCGGCAGCGTGCAGTCGACTTCGTTGCCCAGGCTCACGAAAAGAAAAGTGTTTCGCTGGATCCTAAGAACCGGAACCGTGCATTCCTTCTCGTGGGAAACGAGAGTTGGCCATTTCCTGTGCCTATCGTAAAGAAAGGTGACAAATGGTTTTTTGATGCCAGCGCTGGGCGACAGGAACTTCTGTACCGACGCATTGGTCAAAACGAACTAGACGCGATCAATGTTTGCCACACCTATGTAGAGGCGCAGGAGGAGTATGCGTTTCGCAAGCGCGACGGATATGAGGTCCACCAGTATGCACAGCGCATCATAAGTACTGCTGGCAGGCAAGACGGCTTGGCATGGCAGCGCCGGAATGGTAATTGGGAAGGGCCACTTGCGGAGAACGTTGCGCGGGCCATTGAACAGGGCTACACGAACTCCGCTGAGCCCTACCACGGTTACTTCTTTAAGATTCTGAACGGACAGGGTCCCGCCGCCCCACTCGGCGAAATGGATTTCGTAGTTGAGGGTGTGATGATCGGTGGTTTCGCCTTGGTGGCCGCGCCGGCCGAATATGGGGTAACAGGCGTAAACACCTTCATCGTAAGCCATGATGGAATTGTGTACCAAAGGGATTTTGGGCCGGAATCGCTCGTGCAATTTCAGAAACTGGAGCGTTTTAACCCGGACAAATTTTGGACCTCGGTACGAGAAGAAACTCAATAAGCAATCCAGTTCGCCTTTTCCCTACAAATGCCAGAACGACACTTCAATCCAGCCGGCACGACAACCACGACAACAGTGAGGCCGCGGGGATGGAGCAAAGAAGTTGACCTATGAACCCTCCGGTCCCTCCATTCCTCTTTAGCATACTGCTGCTAGTTGGAATAATTCTTTTGATGGAAGCTGGGCGACAGTTTGCCATAAAGCGCCGACAAGAAGACTCAAAAGGCGACCAGGGTAACCTTGGCATAATCGAAGGTGCGATCTTTGGCCTGTTCGGTTTGGTGATCGCATTCACGTTCTCTGGAGCGGTGTCACGTTTTAACGAGAAAAAAATGCTGAT
>Ga0070717_10000458_pt1 | contig 25890 bp, 23 predicted proteins | sample LARL113metaG_FD_71366 | JGI IMG/M metagenome (GOLD analysis project Ga0070717, IMG submission 71366) | Corn, switchgrass and miscanthus rhizosphere microbial communities from Kellogg Biological Station, Michigan, USA - LAR L11-3 metaG | ecosystem: Host-associated > Plants > Roots > Rhizosphere ...
CCCCACATTCGGTAGTCCGACTATACCGATCCTAGGCATGGGAGGAACTCTAATAGATTGTGACTAGATGCAAACTTTTTTCCTCCGAAGATTTTTTATATGGCCTTCCTCAGAGACATAGTTCCCTATTTGGATCATCTCCTGAATATCCATAAATTTAGGGATGCGCCAGATGCTTATAACGGTCTCCAGTTAGAGAATTCTGGTAAGATAGAGAAAATTGCTGCTGCTGTGGATGCTTGCGAAGCGGTGATTGATCACGCTGTTCAAGTAGAACATACTCTACTCCTCGTCCACCATGGACTATTTTGGGGAGGGAATAAACGTTGGATAGGAGCAACTTACAGGAGACTTCATTCTTCTATTTCCGGAGACCTTGCCATTTATAGTGCCCATCTTCCTTTAGATATCCATCCAATATATGGGAACAACGTTTTGCTGGCACAGACCTGTGGGTTTACCCGTTTCCAACCTTTTTTGGAAATCCTTGGAACTCACGTTGGAATACGCGTTAGGGTGAGGTTAAGTCGGGCAGATGTGTTGGGTCGCGTGGCAGAAGCGGTATGCGGAGGCGTACACCTAGCTCCCGGCGGACCTGAAACATGTCGTCATATTGGTATTGTCAGTGGCTCTGCTGGTTCTAGAATTGCACAAGCAGCAGCAGATGGAGTTGATACTCTAATTACAGGCGAAGGGGCACACTGGACTTACGTAGCAGCAGAGGAATGCAGAGTAAATCTGATTTATGCGGGGCACTATGCCACAGAAACATTTGGCATCCAATCAGTAGCCAAACATCTTTCTGAACACCTCAGACTACCATGGGAATTTATCGATCACCCAACGGGACGATAAAATAAACAGAAAGAGGCTTTCCTGAAGGGCCTTTCTTGTTGTGCCCAAGCCCAGAAAGCTTCTCTGTTACCAGTGGTCTTGGTCTAGAAGACGCACCGTCGCCAGTCTGTTGAGAGGAAAAAGGACGGCTCCTGAAGGGAAAGTAGAAACCACGACAATGGATAACCCGAAGAACATGATAACTGAGGAGTTCATGAACGAGGCTGACATGAGTAAGCTTCCTATTCTTACAGGGAAGCCAGCAGACTACCCACAACTTCCAGCCGGGCTCATAGGTTCCTCCGAGCGGGACACGAGGAAGGTGGCCGTCCACTCTTCAAAACACCGTGCAGCACTCCTAGAATGTCCGGCTGGGTTTTGAGTTACTTTGTAAATAAGCCCGACTGGAACTACTTGGCAGTCCCAATAGTAGCTGGTGCTGGCGGAACTGGCGGTGGCTTGTGGCTACAAGCTCCAAGCCCAAGAATTGCGCTGACCATAGTGACAGCAACGAGGACTTTAACAAAAAGCATAGAATATTCCCCCCTTTCTTTGCTGGTTGCGAGAGGTATTCTGTCGAATCCCCTGCAGCTTACAACGAAAATCTGTTCCGCGTTGGATACAGAATGAAAAAAACTCTCTCTACACTCAGGAGCACCCCGGATTTTCTGTGCTGGATACATGCCTACAGGCAGTCTGACTATCCTATGGAGTTTAATCTAAGAATTCTTGAAGTTAGACCGTGAGTGATAATGAGAAAGAGGATGAGTTTGGTGGAGAAAGTGGGGGGCAATTAGATAGGACCGGTATTCTTCTTACGAATCTTTCCATGAATTTATTTTGTGATAGGTTGCGACAATGAGCATAAGCAAAAGATTTCATGTAGCAGTTGTAGGCGCTACCGGAGCTGTTGGGTTGGAACTCATTCGAGTTCTTCAGCATCGCAACTTTCCAGTCTCTCAGCTGACTTTGTTGGCGTCTCCACGCTCTTCCGGAAAGGTACTTCGATTCCACAAGGAAGAGGTAATAGTGCGAGCGTTAGAGGCGAGTTCCTTCACTAGAGTGGATTTTGCTTGGTTCTGTGCTGATAACAAAATCTCTAAGCGCTATGTCCCTATCGCGGCGGAGGAAGGCGCCGTAGTTATCGACAATTCCTCAGCGTTTCGTATGGATCCTACAGTACCGCTAGTAATTCCAGAAATTAACGGAGAAGAAGCACAGCACCACAAAGGAATTATCGCTAGTCCTAATTGTACAACTACCATCACCCTGATAGGGCTTTATCCTCTACATCAGGCTTTTGATGTAAAGCGCATTTTTGCTTCTAGCTATCAGGCGGTTTCTGGTTCGGGTACACAGGGAATTTCAGAGCTCAATCAGCAGGTTCATGCTCTCCTTGCCTGCCATCAAAATGTTGAGAGGAAGATTTATCCTCACCAAATCGCCTTCAATGTGCTCCCTCACGTTGAAAATTTTCTTGACTCTGGATACACTCAGGAGGAGGTGAAGATGCAGAATGAGGGCCGTCGAATCTTGCATTTGCCAAAGTTTCGTGCCTCTGTCACCTGCGTACGGGTGCCAGTGTATCGGGCACATTCGATCGCAGTTTTTGCTGAATTTGAAAAACCGGTTTCCTTGGAAATGGCCGTAGAAGCTCTTAGGAGAGCCCCAGGACTAAGATTGGTAGACGATGTAGCGGGTAACTACTATCCAACCCCTTTGGGCGTAGAGGGCAAGGAAGAGTGCGAAATAGGGCGGTTGCGTCTAGATTCTGCTATGGAAAATGGCCTAGCCTATTGGATTTGTGGGGATCAACTGCTCAAGGGGGCGGCTTTAAACGCCGTTCAAATTGCAGAACTACTCATCTAATCTTAGGTTCCATTAGGTCCCATCCAGGCAGCGGATGCTTTTTTAGTTATGACAGGACCTCCCCTCTCAGTAGGGGGGTCTCTGGTAAGAAACGGTAGAGGTATCCTAAGCTAACGCTTGTGGATTAGTTTCCTGTTTTGCTGAGAAAGATTGTAGTCCTGTTACCAAGAGAATCTTCCATGCAAGGTGATTTTGCTTGCGCCGTCTTGGAAATTGAAACTCTGGTGGGCAGTACAGCCAATCCAATGGTAACAAAAAATTTAATTGACACCGAGATGGATGTTACGCAAGCCAATTAAAGTAGGCGCTGCCCTCTTACTCCGGAAGAGCTCCATAAATTAAAAGGACAATTTCCCCCCTCGGAGGATTGACTGTAAAATGGGCTAGTACCTCGCTAGCTGTTCCGCGTCTGTACTCTTCAAACTTTTTAGAAATCTCCCTAGCAACGCACACAGCGGTATAGGGGTGAGTCTCCGCGAGAATGGCAAGAGATTTTACCAAACGATAAGGAGACTCAAAGAAGACGGAGGTCCATGGACAGATGGCGGCTTGACGGAGTTCCGCCGCACGTTTTCCTGGTTTAACTGGCAGAAATCCTGAGAAATAGAATTTATGGCAAGGCAGTCCAGAACCTACTAGTGCTGTCAGTATAGCCGAAGGGCCAGGGAGTACAGTAAAAGGTAGGCCTTCACGAATGCAGGCGCATATCAGTTGATATCCGGGATCCGAAATAACCGGTATACCTGCATTGCAGCTCAACGTCACCCTGCACCCTCTCTTAACATGCGTTATAAGCTCTGCAGTACGTGCAGTCTCGTTATGTCTATGAAAACTAATAAGTGGCTTGGAAACTCCCAAATGTCGCAGGAGGATAGAGGTGTGCCGCGTATCCTCAGCTGCAATATAGTCCGCCTCCAAAAAGGCGCTGATAGAGCGGAGAGTAATGTCTTCAAGGTTCCCGATAGGCGTGGGAGTAACAGTAAGCACTGTAAAGTTTACCACCCCTCTGTTAGTTGGCCAAGCAAGGCATTAGCCATAAGACGTGCAGCCATTGGTAGCGCCTGACGTTCCTGAGAAGTGAGGTGGTCCGTACCTACAAAGTAGCTGGTAGCGCCAGCCACGGCGCCTTGTTGAAGGATTTTGCCAGTAATCCTGTCAAGGACACAGTAGGTTACTAGGATCCGCAGTTGAAACTTTTTGGTAGTCATCCAGTTGGTGGAAGAAACGAAAATAGGTGTACGGGAAACATCGGTGAGCTTACATTGAAGGATGCCGTCCGCTTTACCCTCATCTACTATCTTGTAGGTACCATCCGCCTGAAACACACGTATGGTGACATCTGCTAGAAGGGCTTCTGTCCGTGGGACTAAAGTGCCATTTTGGAACACAGGAATTGCCAGTGTTCGGATACCTCGCATTGAACTGGGGCAAATCATCCCCAGCTGGTAGCAGCCTGTGGACACGAAAGGTAATGAGAAAAGTAAAACGGAAAATACGCGTTTTCTGGTTAAAGAAGACAGCGATACCTTCCCCCGTAGGGTTGGACGGCTGCATGCCATGTTTTCGAGCATACACCAACACTGTCTAATCTAAGGATCACTGATTTGCTACAGAGCAAGGCACAGCATATCGAGGGTAGACATCCATATTTCTTCCGCAAATTTGCAAAGCCGCTGCGTTCTGTTCTTCTAGATCTATCATGGGCATTCATGCCAGCTTACTGCGTATCGCTTTGATCCTTGCCCTAGCTAATATGGCTTCCTGGGAAGCAGCTTGACACTGGAGCACCTCGCTATAGTAGATGTAGGCGGACTTGTAACTCCGGCGGCGATCATAGAATTCAGCGATACGATAAATCATGGAAGCTTCTTTGGAGCTGATCTTCTCTGTGTTTTTTAGAATCCTAGCCCTACGCTTGGTTTCTGGACATTGCAACAAATAGTCTTGAAAGGCATCCCTTGCCCGCGACATGGTTGCAAGGTCTTGTGAACGTTTGCCAAGTCCGACGCGCATATAGACATAGGCGATTTGATATTGTGCATCACTTGCTAATTTGCTATTGGGATACTTCTCGAATAGGACCTGGTAGGCTTGTGCGGCATCGCGGGTGTGTCCTTGTCTCTCATGTGCGAGGCACAGATTAAACTGAGCGGTTGGAGCGTAGTCTCCAAAGGGGGCGGAGGTGAGAACTTTTTCATACATCCCCTGGGCGGTTTCCGCATTTGACATTAGAATGTGTGTGACGATGCTATCAGGCTTCTCTAGATAAAAGTTAGCGATATGGACTTGCTCGGCTATCGAGTCGTTAAAGTGTTTAGCCCTAGGGTAGAGCTTGATGAGGGTTTGATAAACCTCGAAGGCCTGTTGCAGTCGGTTTGTTTTCTGAAGGAGTTTGGCGAGACGAAAGTGGATCTCTGGTGCATCCTGCTTAGGAGGAGCAGACTGCTTGACGAGCAAACGGTATTTTTGAACAGCCTTTTTCAGTTTTCCAGATCTTTCATCCTGCTCTGCCTGCTCCAGCAAAGAACGGGCCGTGGCTTTTTTACTGAGCTTCCTTGCGTGCAGCTTCGGATAATCCGCTCTTTTCCTACCCCATATAGTGGCGTGCGATGGTAGCACCACAGAGCCGATATATGTGAACAGGAAGACAGAAAAAAATAGTGAGCTCTTCCGCATAGTAAAACACGAGTGGGAAAACTTTCTTTTTTCTTTTATGCTCCGAAATATAGGGGTTGGGAACTCCGCCCCCTCCTGTTATTCCTATGAAGCAAGGCACCTTGTAAGAGAACGTAAGAACAGAACATGCGCCTCCTCCTCATCGACGGCCACTATTATCTTTATCGCTCTTTCCATGCAATCGGAAATCTTCGTAATTCAAAAGGCGAGCCTACTAATGCCATCTACGGGTTTATTCGGGCGGTACGACGTATGATAATGGACCTGCAGCCGGATCTAGGAGCAATAATTTGGGATGCGGGACTATCCGCACGCAGGCTAGCATTGCAACCTAGTTATAAACAAAACCGATCGGCAATGCCCCAGCCGCTTCGCAAGCAAGAGCTACTCCTTAAGGAACTGTGTCCACATCTAGGTTTTGCTAGCTTAAGCCTTCCTCAAGTAGAGGCAGACGACCTTTTGGCTTCCTACACCGAGGCTGCAGTGATCGATGGAATAGAAGTGAACATTGCTACCAACGACAAAGATCTCTTTCAGCTAGTTCGCCCAGGAGTTAGTATTTACGCTACTAACAAAAACAAAGAAGATACGATTGGTAGTGGCTTCTCTCTTTTGGGAGAGGAAGCCGTCCGCAGAAAGTGGGGAGTCGTTCCTGGCTTAATAGGAGAGGTACTAGCGCTAACAGGAGATGCTGTAGATAATATCCCAGGAATAAATGGGGTAGGACCCAAAACGGCAGCGCTTCTGGTACGAATTTATGGGGGAATAGTAGGACTCTTGGAGAATTTGGATCAGGTAAAGAATAAAGCATTACGAGCAAAATTAGAGACAAATCAGTCCCAGATTGTGGAAAACTTAAGAATGGTTCAGCTAGATCTTCACATTCCATTGCCGGCCCCTCTAGAGGCCTTGTACATTCAACCACACTATGCCGAGTTAGTCCGCATGTTTAAGAGGTATGAATTCGGACTCCTCTCCGAAGCAATAGAAAGGGAGGTGTTAAAAGAAAAGAAGAAGAAGGAAGTTGCTTCCCTTATGCAAGGGTGGCTTTTCTAGAACGCGCAGAAGTGTGCAAAGCCGGAGCTTGGCAAGGGCTGACAGTTTGCTACACTCCACCGGTTTATATGCCGCTTGATTTGCACTCTCTTAAAATAGCAGCCAGAGATGCCCGTGGATTGGCTATTGATGCGGTGGTCACATGCAGGTCTGGTCATCTTGGGCTTCCTCTTGGCACTGCAGAGATAGGTGCAGTACTTTTTGGACATGCACTCTCTATCTACCCAGAGGAACCCAAATGGATTAACCGTGATAGGTTTATTCTCTCTGCTGGACATGGAAGTATGTTTCTCTATGGTTGGTTGCACCTGTGTGGGTTCTCCGTTACTCTAGAGGATCTGAAAAGGTTCCGATCCGCACGTAGTGTTACGCCAGGACATCCCGAGTTTCGTGATACTCCTGGTGTAGAAGCTACGACAGGTCCACTGGGGCAAGGCGTGGCAAATGCGCTTGGATATGCTATTTCGGCGAAAATGGCTGAGGCTCGGTTCAACACATGTCGGCACCGTATCTTTGATCACCATATTGTTGTTTTGGCAGGAGACGGCTGTCTTCAAGAGGGTGTCACGCAGGAATCTTCTGCACTTGCTGGGCATCTGGGCCTTGATAACCTAATTCTTATCTATGACTCTAATAGTGTTACTCTGGACGCTCCAGCGTCCATCACTCAAAGTGAGGATACGGAAGCTCGTTATCGTGCCTTGGGATGGGAGGTCTGCAGGATCAACGGCCACAATTTACGGGAGTTTTTTTCTGCTTTCGAAAGGGCGAAAGCAACTAGTTCAGGAAAGCCTCAACTGATTATCGCCGAGACGTTAATCGGGAAAGGCATACCAGAAGTGAGCGGTACTTCTAAGGCTCATGGAGAAGGTGGAGTAAAGTTTAGTGGGGCAGCAAGAAGAAGGCTCGGGTTGCCGGAAGAAGCTTTTTACGTCTCTACGGAAACTCGCACTTATTTTGCTCGGCATGGGGAAAGACTGCGATGTAACTACGAAAAATGGATGGAAACCTATAAAGCTTGGAGGAGTACCAACCGCGGTCTAGCTGCTCTTCTAGACAGCAGAACAAAGATGGCACCCCGTGATCTGCTGGCAAAAGTTCCTGCCTTCAATTCCGATGCCATAGCCACTCGTAAGGCTGGCTCTGAAGTTCTTCAGTCGATTGCAAAGGAGATCCCACTACTTGTTAGCGGCAGCGCTGATCTACATAGCTCCACGCTAAACTATATACGAGGCGGGGAGAACTTTAGCCGTAAAAATCGGCTGGGCCGCAACCTCCATTTTGGAATCCGTGAGCACGCCATGTGTGGTGCTCTTAACGGGATTGCTTACGACGGAATTTTTCGCGCCAGTGGGGCCACATTCTTAGTGTTTAGTGATTATGGAAGGCCTTCCATCCGTCTCGCCGCAATATCGAAAGTTCCAGTAGTGTACCTCTTTACTCACGATTCTATTGGAGTTGGTGAGGATGGTCCCACACATCAACCTGTAGAGACACTTGCTGCACTCCGCTGTATTCCCAATCTGGACGTCATTCGCCCTGCTGACCCAGAAGAAACTGTAGGGGCTTTCGCGGCAGCTTTTTCCAGAATGGACGGCCCTACCCTTCTGGCACTGTCTCGCCAGAATGTCCCAAACCTTCATGCTATCTCTGTCCAAGACCGAAGAGGTGGCCCATTTCTCGGTGGATACATTGCAAAGAAAGAGACGACACTCCTCAGTCTTATTCTGCTTGCGTCTGGAAGTGAACTCCAACTTGCGTTACAGGCAGCAGAACAGCTGGGAAGAGGAACACGAGTAGTTTCTATGCCATGTTTCGAGCGGTTTGCACGCCAGCCGCCCGATTACCAGGAGGAAGTGCTGCCAAAACCGGTCCGTCGGAGGATCTCCATCGAAGCTGGCGTTTCAGATCCTTGGTTCAGGTATATTGGGTTAGATGGGGTAGCAATCTCTGTCAAGCAGTTTGGGCTAAGTGCTCCTGGGACTATAGTACTTCGAGAGTTGGGCATCACGGCAGAAGCAGTGATAGGGGCAGCGCGGTCGCTGTATCATCTGTGTTGAACACACTTCAGCCTGGAATGGAAGCCTCGCGACTCTACACCGTGTTTATTTATACATCCCTCTTTCTAGGGTTAAACGAAGACAGTAGACTTGGTGGAGGGAATAAGAGGATGTGCAGGTAACTAATAAAATGTCCCTCTTTTAAAGGCCAGGCGTTATGTAACAACGTGCAGTCCCCCATTTTGTTATGACTTGGACACTTTCTTTCATTCTCGTTTTTCTTCTAGTGGGTGGCGCAGTGTTCTCCACCTGGTCCGTCTGTAAAGCACACTTTCTTAGAATAACTCGTCAGTCAGACATAGAGCTCGCCCAATTGCGTAAAGCGCTGGAATATGAACGCAGCACTGCCACTGAGGGCGCCTCCTTCTTAGAGTATGCTCGCAAAACGCTATCGGATGAGTTCAAAGCACTTTCTCGACAAGCACTGGTGGAGAATAATAGATCGTTTTTGGAAATTGCTGATCGGGACCTAGCCGAGCATCATAGGCGCATTGAGGAATCTGTAAAGCCTATGCGCGAAACGCTAGATAAATTCCAAGCCGAAATCCATAGTGTTGAAAAACAACGTGTCGGTGCTTACGAAAAACTGGTTGAGCAGCTACGTAGCTTGGGAGAGAGTCAACTCCGCCTTCAGGGAGAGACTTCTAACCTGGTCCGGGCTCTACGTGAACCCCAGGCCCGTGGTCAATGGGGAGAGATGCAACTTCGTCGTGTTGTTGAATTAGCAGGCATGATTGAAAAATGTGACTTTACTGAGCAGAAAAGTGTCCAAACCGAAGAGAAACAGTTTAGGCCAGATTTAGTAGTTCATCTTCCAGGGAATCGGCAAGTAGTAGTGGACTCTAAGGTTCCTCTGGCAGCATATCTGGACTCCTTAAATCTGCAGGAGGGTGAAGCTCGGCAAGCGGCTTTACGTCGACATGCAAACCAATTAAAGACGCATATCCAGCAGCTTGCGCGCAAAGCATACTGGCAGCAATTTGAGCACACGCCGGAATTTGTCGTACTCTTCTTGCCAATGGAAGCCGTCTTTGGAGCTGCTTTGCAAATTTATCCAGAACTTATTGAAGAAGCGGCAAGGGGGTGCGTTATTTTGACTACTCCTACCACTCTTATTGCCTTGCTACGAGCGGTCTATTATGGCTGGCAACAGGAAAAAACTGCGGAAAATGCCCGCTCTATCGGTGAATTAGGCCGCGAATTATACAACCGGTTGACGGTTTTTGCTTCACATATGGACAAGGTCTCTGCAGGGCTTGCCTCGGCTGTCCGTTCTTTTAACGAAGCTTCACGTAGTTTGGAAAGCCGTGTATTAGTGAGCGCACGTAAATTTCGCACCTTGGGGGTTGTGGGTGATGAGAAAACTGTCGGTCCACCAAAGCAGATTGAAGATATGCCTCGTTTAGCAGTCCCAGGAGTCGCACCACAAGCAAGACAAGATCTTGCAAAGAAGGGAGATAATAACGTGAAGCCCACCAGTGATGGATGAATATGGGTGGCAGCATCTGTAGTTTCATATTACCAGTTTCCCTGCCATAGTCCTCCCCCCGTTTTCTTGGCATGTAGATGTGGAATCAGAGCTGATGGTAGCGGATTTTTGTTTTGGAGAAGTAAACCCAGAGAAGAATAAAAAACCCCCACAGAGGGTCATTCTACTAAGGCAAACGATAAAAGCCACAACCTGCTTTCCTCTTCGTTCCCACTAGGGAAACACAGAACGCTAAGCAGAACTCCTGATGGATCCCACATAGGACAAATGAAAGGACCCCCCTACTCCTTTCCAGTGTAAGTAAACACTACGCCACTTTTCCACAACCAGAGCTCCTTCCCCAGGATTCTGCAATTATGTTGTCTATTGTATGGTTTCTTCCTATGCCTAAAAGGAAAGGGGGTTACCAGGGTTCCCACTACCTTATCCGTGCGGAGCCTACGGGGCTCGAACCCGCAACCTCTGCCGTGACAGGGCAGCGCTCTTACCAGTTGAGCTAAGGCTCCTTCAACCTCGAGCAAGCTATTCCTCCCGTGCCATAGATGGCAAGTTTTTTCCCCTTGGCATTTAAGTGCGTAACAAAGAAAAGGCACGTGCGCAAAAAGGCCTATCTGCCCACTTAGACATCTCTTGGGTTTTTCCATTCCTTCTAGGGAGAAGGAAACTTAATCGACAGGCTCTGCGCTCGCTACTCAGCCGGTGGCAGCCAGTCTCACCCTCTCTGTAGTTAGTAAAGTTCCCTGTGGAGCTCCCCCCATACATTCTATGGCACAATGGTGCAATTCCACTACTTCTATAGAAGCCCGAGGCTAATAAGACCTGCATGGAGGAAGATTCGAACGAATTCTGCCCTGAGAAAAATTCCCCTTCCTTCAGGCTTACTGGGGCAGTACAAGTGTCACGTGTCACGCAGGCCATATACATCTTTTTCTGGATTCTTGCAGACCCTGGAGACAGCCGGTGAGCTTAAACGTGTCGTGACGCCAGTGGACACTAATCTACAAATCACTGAACTGGCAGATAGGGAAATGAAGGCTTCTGGAGGCGGAAAGGCCCTATTATTTGATAAGCCTCTCGTTGATGGGAAGCCATCCGTCTTTCCACTGGCAATTAACACAATGGGTTCATACCGACGCATAGCTTTAGCGCTAGGAAGGAATTCCATAGAAGAGTTAGTTGAACAGATACGCTATCTCCTTAAAGTTAAACCACCAAATGGACTTCGCGAGGCGATTTCGGTACTACTGCGCGGGGGATGCAGTTTGATCAGAGCCCGTCCTAAACGTGTCTCAGAGGGCCCATGTAAAGAGATAATCCACCGCTTTGATGGACTCACGGATATGCAAGAACTACCCTTCTCGCTTAGGGAATTACCAATTTTAAAGTGCTGGCCTCAGGACGGAGGTCGGTTTATTACCTTGCCGACAGTATACACGCAGGACCCAGACAGTGGGGAAAGAAACATAGGTATATATCGAATGCAGGTGTACGACGGCGTCACAACCGGCATGCATTGGCAAATTCACAAGGTTGCAGCTCGCCACGGAAGACGTTACTTCGAAAGGAATGAACGTATGCCAGTAGCCGTAGCCCTAGGCGGAGATCCCGCTCTTACTTTTGCAGCAACTGCACCTCTGCCAGATGGCTTGGATGAGCTGCTCTTTGCCGGATTGATCCGCAGATTTCCTATAGATCTTGTGAGGTGTGAAACAGTGGATATTGACGTGCCGGCTCATTCTGATTTTGTTTTAGAAGGCTACATAGAACCAGGAGAGCTACGTCCAGAGGGTCCATTTGGGGATCATACCGGATTTTATACTACGGTAGACGACTATCCCGTCTTTCACCTGCAAGCAATTACACACCGGCGAGAGGCAGTGTATCCGACAACTATTGTTGGAATGCCGCCCATGGAGGACTTCTACATAGGTAGTGCCATTCTACGTATTTTTTTACCAATCCTCCAGATGCACTTTCCTGAAATTATGGACGTTGCTCTTCCTGCAGAGGGTGTGTGTCACAACCTTCTCTTTGTAAGCATCCGTAAACAGTACGCCTGGCAGGCATATAAGGTTATGCATGGCCTGTGGGGAATGGGGCAAATGATGTTCACCAAATATGTTGTAATAGTGGATGAAGACTGCAACGTCCATAATACGAGTGAAGTGCTTTTTCGTCTCTGCGCTAATACAGACCCCCAAAGGGACACAAGCCTTGTCAAAAATCCAAGTGATGCCTTAGATCATGCACCAATAATTCCTACACTGGGAACACACATGGGGTTTGATGCGACACGTAAATTTCCTACTGAAGGGTATACACGTAGATGGCCGGACCTGATTCGTATGTCTCCAGAAATTCAAATTTGGGCAGACAAATTCATGGAAACACTTACACAAAGCAATATGACTACTTAGTTGGCCAGCAGGAGTATTCCAAAGTAGCAAAGTTCTTGTGTGAACACGCGACGTAATGTGATATGGGGACTGGTGGACCCAGCCGGTGTGGCGGAATTGGCAGACGCGCTAGACTCAAAATCTGGTGTCCACAAAAAGGACGTGTGGGTTCAAGTCCCTCCACCGGCAATTCGAGGGTGGTTGTCCACCCAATGTTAAGGCGGTCTAAAACTGCTCGACCGCTTTTACAAGGGGGGGGGGGGTCGGATGGGCACAACCCCTCTTCTCCCATTACTTCCGAGAGGCGGAGGCAACTGGAGAAGAGAATAGAGAGAAGAGGAGAAGGGATTCCTTCGGTCTAACCGATGCGACGTGGCGACGCTAAGTCTACTGAATTTCTTTGCGAGCATACTCTCCATGGGTTGTATTAGTTGTATAGATTCTTAGAACCGTATTTTCTGGTGTTCAGTGAGTCGAACTATGGGTTTGGCAGTAGAGCAGATCACAAGCTGCGGGGGCCCCACGCCATCCACTGGTTATCCCAATCGGGAGAGGTCTAAGTTTAGCGTATCTTTTCTCCAGGATCCCACAACACTGAGTCGGATGGCTCTCCACCCGAAAGCCACCTAATTATGAAAAAGATCGAGGTTATCATTAAGCCATTCAAGTTAGAAGAGGTAAAGGATGCATTATCCAGTCTGGGGATTGAGGGAATGACCATTACCGAAGTAAAGGGATTTGGACGTCAGAAGGGCGGTGCAGAGCTTTATGGAAGAACTGAGTATACAGTGGAATTTCTGCCAAAAATTAAAGTTGAAGTAGTTTTATCTGACTCTGCATTGGAATCTGCTGTACATGCTGTGATGAAGGCCGCCCAGACAGGAAAAATTGGGGATGGCAAAATATTCGTCTCCCCTATCGAGGAGGTTATCCGCGTCCGGACGGAAGAGGCAGGAGAAAGGGCTCTCTAGCTACCATTCAAGAAAGCTTGCTGGTAAGGATTTCCCCAACAAGGCTTGGATTAGCTTTTCCTTTGGAAAGCCGCATTACATGCCCCTTGAGAAAGTTAAGAGCCGTAGCCTTTCCAGCGCGAAAATCAGCTACAGGGTTTGGGTTCTGAGCAATTATTTCCTCACACAGTGTCTCGATGACAGCTACGTCACTAACTTGCTGGAGCCCCCTTTCCATAACGATAGTACAGGGAGATTTGCCCGATTCAAACATTTCTACAAACACTTCCTTTGCCTGTCGGCTACTGACGGTTCCTACTTCGACTAAGTCAACTAGCTTGGCGAGTGATGAGGGTGGAAATTTGCAATCAGACACTTTTAATGATGCTGTAGAGAGGGCGCTAAGGAAATCATTGAGTATCCAATTGGCAACAACCTTCGGCTTCGTAACTGTTCTTGCTGCCTCCTCAAAGAATTTGGAAAGTGCAAGGTCGCTTGCAAGTACTCCAGCATCGTAGGAGGTGAGGTTATATTGCTCGACTAGTCGAGAGCGCTTGGCTTCTGGTAGCTCAGGCAGCTGGTGGAGAACTTGTTCAATTAGCTGAGCTGTCTGGACTGGCATTAGGTCCGGATCCGGGAAGTAGCAGTAGTCATGTGCCTGTTCCTTAGCACGCATGAGCTGAGTTTCTCCTCGCACATCGTCCCACCTCCGTGTTTCCTGCTGTAGGACGCCACCGGCGGCCAAAACTTCTGTCTGTCTCTGAATTTCAAAGGTCAGAGCACGGCGAACCCCACTGATGGAATTAAGATTCTTGATTTCTACTTTGGTCCCAAACACATTGGAATTTTCAGGACGTAAGGAGACATTAATGTCACAACGTAATTGACCCTTTTCCATGTCTGCGCTGCTTACATTTCCATAGAGAAGAACTTGTTTAAGAGCTGTGAGGCAGGCAAAAGCTTCCTCAGGAGAGGTAATATCTGGCTCAGAGACGATTTCTAGCAGAGGAGTTCCTGATCGGTTAAAGTCTATTCCAGTAGATGTCTCTAGATGAAAGCTTCTGGCTACGTCTTCCTCAAGGTGAATACGAGAGAGCCGGATATGTTTGTTAGGACTGGTAATAAACTTTTGTGCATCCTTAGGGTATGCTTGCTCGTAAAGAAGAACAGTACCTCCACGACAGAAAGGCTGTGTGTATTGGGAAATTTGGTAGTTCTTGGACGTGTCTGGGTAGAAGTAATTTTTTCGATCAAACTTGCAGAGGGGAGCGATTGTACATCCAAACATGAGACCAGTAAGGACGGTCATTCGAAGGGCCTCCTCATTCATCACAGGGAGGGCACCTGGCAAACCAAGGCACACGGAGCAAAGGTTGGTGTTTGGCTCGGCTCCAAATCTCACTGGGCAGGGGCAGAACATCTTCGAGTGCGTCTTGAGCTGGACGTGGACCTCAAGTCCAATCGTGGCGACGTATGGGAAAGGCATGCGGGCCTACTATGGAGTTGTCTATGGTCCTAGTAAAAGAGAATTCTACAAGGGGTTAGAGCTCTTATCTCTTGTAATCTACATCGTCAGTCACTGTACCTGGCCCACCATTCCGAATCCCTCTCCGTTCTCCTCTGCTTCATCCGTTACACTGCTTAAACTGTTTCTCCTGGAGGCAATGATGGCTTGACTGCAGGGGGGAGAAAATGTTATGGAGGGGCCCCGAACGGGGTAGACGCTGCCCATCTCTAGTTGGGTTCTACTGCTGCTAGGCCGGAGGTTAAGCAACGTGCAGTCTTCTATACTTGCTTATACGTGTCTAGCACCTGTGCAGAATGTCCTGCGCCTTTTGGCGCATAAGGTGATCGCAGAGTACTAGTGCCGTCATTGCCTCCACTAGAGGAACAGCCCGTGGAAGAACACATGGGTCATGGCGACCATGTACGGCTATGCGCGTGTTTTCTCCAGAAACGGACACGGTGTTCTGTTCACGCGCAATGGTAGCGGTAGGTTTAAAGGCAACGCGAAAGAAAATTAGCTCTCCATTAGAGATGCCTCCCTGCACCCCACCAGAGTGGTTGGTAAGAGTACGTATTGTCGCTCCTTCCATCTGAAAGGGATCATTATGGCGTGATCCCTTAAGCCGAGTCCCTGCAAATCCAGATCCAATTTCAAATCCCTTGGTGGCCGGCAAACTAAGCATGGCTTTGGCCAGGTCAGCTTCCAATTTATCAAAAACCGGCTCTCCTAATCCTTGCGGAGTCCCGCGCACAATGCATTCAAGAATGCCACCTACAGAATCCCCCTCTAGACGAACTTCACGGATCCGCATTTCCATAGCAGAGGAAATCGTCATATCTGGACAGCGAACTATACTTCTCTCTATAGACTCTCGCTGGACAGAGCGTACATCCACTTTGGCATGAATGTTATGAATGGATGCCACGTAAGCTAAAGCTTCCCAACGAGGATATAGGGTTTGAAGAACCTTCTTTGCTACCGCCCCTGCTGCCACACGGCCAACAGTCTCCCTTGCAGATGCACGCCCGCCTCCTTGCCAGTTGCGGATGCCATATTTCGCTTGGTAAGTATAGTCTGCATGGGAAGGGCGATAGACAGTCTCCATCCCGCAGTATGCCTCAGGACGTGCATCTGTATTCGGTACTAAAATGGAAATGGGTGTACCCAATGTTTTCCCCTGAAAAGTACCGGAGAGAATAGAACACCTATCCCCTTCCTTGCGTGGGGTCACAACATCACTTTGGCCAGGACGGCGACGGTCCAACTCCACCTGGATATCCTCCTCAACAAGGGGAAGACGCGGGGGGCAGCCATCGATGACTACTCCCACGCCACCCCCATGGGATTCACCCCAAGTACTAACCCGAAATGCCTCTCCGAACCAGCTACCCATCCAAGGAGTGTATAACAGACTTTCTTCGTTAAAAGAACTATAACTTTCTCCTATTTTTAGACAGAAATTTTCAGGATAAAGGAATGCATGCCGATGAGCAAAAACTTGCGCTTTTCTTGCAGATTGCACCACTCACCTTTTTCATATTTTCATCACATTTTTTTCGGGGAATTGATTCCTAACAAGGATAGTCCTTTGCCAAGTATCTGCTCAGAAAGTTGGCAAAGAATTAGGCGGGATTGGCGGAGCCTCTCTTCCGCGTTCAGCACTGGGCACGCCTCATAAAAGCTGTGGAAAGCATTTGCAAGCCCAAAGAGATAATTCGCCAAAAGATTGGGCCGAAAGTCTTCTAATACTCTGGGGACTGTTTCCCCAAATTGAAGAAGCCTAAGAGCAAGGACACGCTCTTCAGGAACGTTGAGGCAGAAGGAAGAAGCATCTGGTAAGGTTCCCTGTAATTTTCTAAAAATCGACCGGATGCGCACATAGGCATTCTGAAGATATGGAGCAGTATTACCCTGGAAAGAAAGCATTCTTTCCCAAGAGAAGACATAGTCAGTAAGACGATTTTGGGAAAGCTCGGCGTACTTTACTGCGCCGATACCAATCACGTGGGCCACCTCTGTCTTCTCTTCAACGGAAAGTGAGGGATTCTTCTTTCCTATAACCTGGATAGCTCTAGTAATAGCCTCCTGGAGGAGATTTGCTAGCGGAACGCTATCACCGGACCGGGTTTTCATCATCCTACGGTCTTTTCCAAGGATGCTGCCAAAAGCAATGTGAGTCAGTTCAGCCTGAACACCCAATCGGCGAGCTATCTCAAAAACTTGTCGAAAATGAAGGGACTGTGGGGCACCAGCCACATACCAAATAGCATCCGGATTCCAAGCTTTGATACGGTACTCCAGTGTAGCAAGATCTGTCGTAGCATATAAGAATCCTCCATCGCTTTTTCTAACCATGCACGGTTTATCTATTAGCTCCGGAATTTCTGGGAAAAAGACACAGACGGCCCCTTGGCTTAAACGAGCGATACCTGCAGCTAGCAGACGTCCTACTAGAGGAGAGAGCTCCTGGTTATAGAAGCTCTCCCCCAACCGATAGTCAAAATGAACATCGAGGATCTTGTAGACATCCTCGAACTCTTTCCAAGAAAGCTCGACAATTTTGCTCCAAATGGCAAGGCTTGCAGGACTGCCTTGCTGCAATAGGACCAGCTCTTCGCGTGTTTTATGAGACACATTTGGGGTTTCCTCCTCTAGACGATTAACCTTCCGATAGAGGCGCACTAACTCAGCTATTGGGTTACGGGCCAAGTGATCCGAATCTAGGAAATGCTTCCAGCCGTAAATCACCTTGCCAAATTGAGTACCCCAATCTCCAATGTGGTTATCGGTGATGACTTTATGCCCAAGAAATTGGGCAATACGAGCAAGAGCATCGCCTAGCACCGTAGTTCGAATGTGTCCAACGTGCATAGGCTTAGCTACGTTGGGGGAACTGAAATCGATCACGATACACCTAGGAGAAGGTGCGCAAGGGACACCAAGACGGGGGTCATGGGAGAGCCGTACCAAATGTCGAACAAGGTGACTATCTAGAATGCGAAAATTCAGAAACCCTGCTCCAGCGATTCTTGGCTGAAGGCTAAGGTCAGAAACGTCCATGCGGGAGAGAATTTGTGCAGCGACTGTTTTTGGATCTTTTCTGAGAGACTTGGCTAACGCCATAGCAGTATTCGACTGATAGTCTCCAAAGTAAGCCGCTGTAGTTGGGGAAATCTCGGCGGAACCTTCTGGGAGTCCGAGCTCTGCAAGAGCTTTGCTAAGCCTAGCTATTAGCTCCTTGCCTAGGGAGAGGTTCATGGAGATGGGGAAATATAGCCTCGGTTAACGGGACTACATGCGACTTGTAAACACGCCTAAAATTTGTTGCACATCCTTGGCTTTAGCCAGACCATCCCGCACGGTTTTGTCGTTCAGAAACTTAGCAATGGCCGCAAGGGTACGAAGATGGATCTGGAACTGACTACTTGGCACGATAAAAAGGACAATAAAATACACCGGAGCATTGTCCAAAGCATCAAAAGAGATACCTTTAGAGGATCTCCCGAAACCGGCAACTACGCTGGAGATGCATTCAGACGAAGCGTGAGGGATGGCAATACCATAACCAATGCCGGTACTCATCGTTTCTTCTCTTTGCCGCAAAGCTTCCAAGACATTCTGCTTATCTTTTTTCTCAATCTTTCCATGCTGGACTAAAAGGGATGCCAACTCTGTAATGGCGTCCCACCGCTTAGTGGATTTCATTTCCAGGATGATCTGCTGGGCAGATAAGAGGTTGGCTAACATCATTGCTTGGAACATCTGCAGATTACTAGTGGTTTCCTTGATTACAAGCATGGATTCTCCCCATGATCGGTATAGATTCAGGCCATAACCAGATCAACTGAGAATTGCCGAGAATATATCCATTGAATCCATTTTGACAAGAGAGGCGCCAAAAAGCAGACAGATGCCCATGGAAAGGCGGGAACACCGCTATATTGTACCTTCTCTTACCTAGTGTGAGAACGTTGGACGTTATTTATTGGGAGTAACGCGCAGTTTGGTCACCTTTGTCTCTTGAGGGAGATCCACTTGCAATAACCCCATCGTCAGACGCCTCAGAAGAAATTCCAAGGAAAGCACGTGCTGCTGGTACCTTTTCTCATCAGCGGATGTCCCCCCCTCCCCCCACTAAGTGGCTCTTGTCAGAAAGGAAAAGACCCACAAGCTGGAACCAGGATAGCACAACGCCAGCCCCCCATCCACCTGAGCTACATCTAAGAAAGACTCTTCCAACAGTCGGACTGAACGGACAACGACAAGCGCACTTGCGGGGAGAGGATTTGAACCTCCGACCTTCAGGTTATGAGCCTGACGAGCTACCGGACTGCTCCACCCCGCGATTGTACGCATATTTATTAACCCACATACCGCGCGGGCAGCCTAGACTAAGCAGCTTAGAACCTGCAAGAGGAATTTATAAATTACCTGAACCGCCTCTTCTCAGGAATTGGCTGGAAAGTAGTAGAACCCACACAATAAAGTGCACCATGGTGGTGGCTTGGTATTGGTGGATAGTCTTCGGGGGATTTGTTGCAATCCTGTTTGCCTTTGATCTAGGAATGCTAGGCCGATATGGAAGAGGTTCTTCTGTCGGTTTTCATTCAGCCTTACCCGCTATAGCGTTCCGCGTTGGACTGGCGGCAATCTTCAATGCGGGAATCTATATGGGATGGGTTGGTGGATACGAGACGCTAAAACTGCAGCAAGCTGCTGGGCTAGAATTTTTGACTGCTTACCTCGTAGAGGTAGTCCTGAGCCTAGATAACATGTTTGTATTCGCTCTTATTTTTCGCCATTTTCGGGTGAGGGGCAGTGCGCAGCGCCGTGTCCTGCTTTGGGGAGTGCTTGGAGCACTGGTAATGCGGGCTCTTCTTGTCCTCGCCGGACTCCAGGTTTTGCACTTCTTCCAATGGGCCACCTATCTTTTTGGCGGGATATTGATAGTGGCTGGAGCGCGTATGCTTGTATGGCCAAGTGAACACTCCTTTGCCTTGCTAGTAGAAAGGCGGGCAAGACAATTCCTTCCGATTTCAAAAGATTTCCATGGTAGCTCTTTTTTCATCCGAAAAAATGATGCCATCTTGGCAACTCCCTTATTTGTTATACTGTTGATCATCGAGGCGACGGATCTAGTTTTTGCAGTCGACTCCATTCCTGCTGCGCTGGGGGTGACCTGTGACGCATTTGTTCTGCTAACGTCGAATGTCTTTGCAATTTTAGGGCTACGGGCAATATATTTTGCCTTGGTGGATTGTGTGGATCGATTTCGCTTCTTGCACTTGGGACTTTCTGCTATCCTGGTGTTTATCGGACTCAAGATGGTACTTGGTCATACGTCGCTGTCTATAAGTGCGGTGTGGTCCCTTGCCGTGATTCTTACTCTTTTGTCTGGTTCTGTCTTGGCCTCTCTTATTTTGGTGACACCCAAAAAATAGCACACTTGTGCATGACTCACAGTAAGATGGCTGTGTCGCCTTATTTTATCCCCCTTCCTTTCGCATGGAGCTTGCCCTGTAAGCCTCCGGCACACCACACTGACCGGCCTTGTAAAAACTTAATTGTCCGAAGAGTGACACAGGTTTTGTGTCTACTCCAAGTCTCCCGTCCATTCCGGATCAACTCGCAAGCACGAAAATCAAACTGAACCTAGAGTAATTGTCAGTAGTGCACGAGATAAGGCCAGACGTCTTTTGGATGTGTTAATTGCCGCTACCGTTAGCATTACTCGCAGTGGTCTTTCTTCTTCAGTCTGTGTTGAAAACGTATCTGAATAAAAGCCATCTTCTTTCTGGTGTGAAGATAGCAGGATGGAGAAGAATTACAGGAAATGCAGCACTCGGAAACACAAGCTCGGAAGCTGATTTTTCATAGCCAGCGAATCAAGGCATAGGTTTTATTACTCCCTTACAAAGGTGCGGGAGCTCTCTCCATGGCCAAAAGGACCTGCGGTTTTTGTTAGTCGTAACATCTCAACGTAAGTGGGTCGCGTAGCTGTTTCCCATCCCCAGATGAGAAAAACTTGTCCTGGGCTTTTGCAGAGACAGAGCACGTGTCTATCCTAAGGTTGTGGTAACTGGACTTTACAAGTGTGCACCCATAAGTCGTTCCCAAACTCTAAGGCAGCCGCAGTCTCTAATTCACGCGAGGCAGCTCCCTGTCGTAAGATCGCGAAAAGCGTTGGTCCTGAGCCAGACATTAGAGCGCACTCTGTCTCCTGGCAGCTCAAGAGCCATTGTTTAATGAGGCCTAAAATGGGGAATTTCTCAAAAACTGGTATCTCTAAGTCGTTGTAGATTCCGCCCCATGGAGAGGATTGCTCCCGATAAGGGAGACCTAGTATTTTTCTCGCACTGCTCCAGCGTTGATAAGCCCATTGGGCTTCTACTGTAAATGGAGGCTTGATTAGCACCGCTGTACGGTCCTCGAAGTAACGGAATTTTGCAGCCTCCAAAATCTCTCCTCGACCATGACACCAAGTCGCTCTCTGCCCTAAAAAAAGGGGAACATCTGAACCAATACTAGCAGCAATAGAATGAAGAATCCCCTGCCCTAATGAGTGGCTATGCAAAGTGTCAAGAGCGAGCAGCACAGAGGCCGCATCACTACTACCACCTCCTAATCCGGCAGCCGCCGGAATACGTTTTTCCAAAGTAATGTGGGCACCGAGATCGGAACCGCTTGCTTCCAGATAGAATTTAGCAGCAAGAAAGGCCAAGTTAGTGTCGCCCGGGATGGAGGGATCATTACACTCAAAAACAACCCCCTGATTTGGAGTCAGTTCTATACAGAGGATGTCCTCCAGTGTGAGAAGGGTAACTAGCGTTTTGACCTCATGGTATCCATCTGGCCTTTGTCCAACAATCCTTAGGAAGAGATTGATCTTAGCTGGAGGATGCAGTTCTATTCTCCTCGACTCCATACAAAAAATGCACAGCCTGATGAAAACAAAAATTGCCGTGGCGCTGGATGTACACACATTACATGACGCTGTGCGAATCGTAAACATTCTTAGGTCTGAAGCTGATGCCTTTAAGGTAGGCCTGCAACTCTTTATGCGCGAAGGGCCAGAAGTAGTGCGAAGATTGAAGGGTATAGGGGTGCAGATCTTTTTGGACCTGAAATTTCACGATATTCCCAATACAGTAGCACGAGCCGTGGCATTTGCATGCTCACTCGGCGCGGATCTAATAAGTGTCCATCTTTGTGGAGGGGTTGATATGTTGGAAGCAGCCGCTCAGAGCGTAGAGGGAACTTCCACTCTTTTGGTAGGGGTGAGTGTCCTTACAAGCTGCGATGTAAACACCCTTACTGCTACTGGAGTTTTATCGACCGTAGAAGAACAGGTGATCCGGCTTTCCAGTCTTGCCGTGCGGTATCTAAAGGGAGGAGTAGTTGCAAGCCCGCTGGAAATCCTCCCCCTAAGGAACTTCTTTGGAAATTCTCTTCAAATTGTAACACCTGGAATTCGACCAACTTGGGCTCCTAGGGACGACCAAAAACGCATTCTGACTCCACTGCAAGCAGCTCAATTGGGAGCCAACTGGTTAGTCATTGGGCGTCCAATCATTACTGCCTCATCACCCCTTGAGGCACTGCTTAGGGTTAGGAAGGAAATAATGACAGGATTTGCTTCAAAAAGTTGAGGAATGTCAGAGGGGCGTCAACATCCCCTTTGAGCAATACTCAAGAATGCCCTATGGTGGGCGGTAGGGGAGACACGCGTGATGCCTAAACCATCGGCAGAAATCTAGGTAATTTTTATAACATCCTTATTTTTCTGCCCCTCCTGTGGTGCGCTTGGTTGCCTATTTAACGCCGAAACCAATAAAGTCCAGAATATAGTGCCGCCAAAAAGGGCTCTGTGATCGGAACGACTAGCAGTGTCGACTAAAATAATAATAATTGAAATAACCTTTTTTCTTATTGAGCTTCTTCTAAAGATGGAAAAGAGGATTTCATGAAAATAACCTGTTTGAACCTCTCCTTACAGATTGCCTCTATACGCCAAGAACTCGAGAAGGCGATAAAAAAAACTATAGAACGCCGCAGTTTTTGCCTGGGGCCCGATGTCACAGATTTCGAACAGCAATTTGCTAGATTCTGCAACGTACAATACGCTGTAGCAGTCAATAGTGGGACCTCCGCATTGCATCTTGCTCTTCGTCTCCTCTGTATAGGATCTGGGGATGAGGTCATTACTACACCATACACCTTTGCAGCCACAAGTTGGGCCATCTCCTATATGGGTGCAAGACCAGTGTATGTGGATATTGAGGATCCCACTTTTAACATTGATGCTACAAAAGTGGAAAAAGCCATCACCCCAAAGACCAAAGCCATTCTTCCAGTACATCTTTATGGTCTGCCTTGCGGGCTCTCTCACCTTCTAAAAGTTGCCAATGCCCATTCGCTACCTTTAGTAGAAGATGCGGCCCAAGCACATGGTGGCATTTACCATGGAAGTAGGGTAGGTTCATTTGGCGCACTGTCCTGCTTTAGTTTCCATCCCACAAAGAATCTTGGGGCTTTTGGGGAAGGGGGGGCTCTTCTTACTAACGATGCAGCTCTTGCAGCACGCGCTCGTTTGCTTCGCGAGCATGGTGCAAGTCGGCGTTACCATCACAACGAGATTGGCTATAATTACCGGATGGAAGGACTCCAAGCCGCAGTACTTTGTGTTAAACTAAAGTACCTAATGGCCTGGATTAGAGGAAGACGCCGGGTGGCAGAACTGTACTCCAAGATGTTGGCGGATGTACCACTACGTCTGCCTATTGAACCACAAGGCCACAGAAGCGCGTGGCACTTGTACACCATACGACATCCAAAACGTGATCAACTCAAAAAATTTCTGCTACAGCGAGGAATAGAGTGTTCTGTACACTACCCGCGGCCTCTGCATCTGCAGCAATGCTATACTTCCCTTGGATATCGGGTTGGTGATTTTCCGGTAGCCGAGCGTGCTTCGGCCGAGTGCCTCAGCCTTCCGATTTACCCAGAGCTGACGAGAGAGCAAGTCGAGTTCGTCTGTACCCAAATTCGGCGCTTCTTCTTTGGGTGATTTAAGAAAGGCGGCCCCACAGCGCTGTAAGAGACTTCTGCAGCAAGAAGTCGCTCCTGCGCGCGCTTTTTTTAGCAAAGGCAAGCGAAGCGGTTTATGGATTCGTTCTTAGAACAGACAACCCAACAACCTCCCCCCCTCAGCCGTTTTGCTCCCCTAGCAGAACTGGCACGCGGTGCGCCTTTGCGTGTTTTTGTGTGGATTCCCCCTTGCCGCCAGTTTCTACGTGATCCCTAAATTCTTACACTAGTTATCAAGCCCCAGGTGGGAAAGGAGCCAGCCTTCTCCCCTTTTTGGAATTGATCTAGGTCAAGTCTCACTTGCTCGAGGAATGAAACTGGTACTGTGGATAAAATTCCGCTGGGCAAAAAACTCGTGCGGTTAGCAGATGGCAGGGATTAAATACAGGTAGATCCAGCTCAATAATGGTAGTGTTCAGATTTATATGGTCCTCCTACAGGGACACCGAGATAGTCTGCTTGGACAGGTGTTAATCGTGTAAGTTGAGCTCCAATTTTTTCCAGATGCAGACGAGCTACCTCCTCATCTAAATGCTTAGGTAGGCGATAAATCCCAGCTTTGTATTTGTCACGGTTTTCCCACAGATCAATCTGTGCAAGTACCTGGTTAGTAAAGGAATAGGACATCACAAAGCTGGGATGTCCGGTGGCACATCCTAAATTAACTAAGCGCCCTTCTGCTAGCAGGTAAATCTGGCGCCCATTGGGGAGTGTATAACAGTCTACTTGCGGCTTGATGTTTAACTTAGTAACTCCAGGGCATCGGTTTAGACGTCCTACTTGGATCTCGCTGTCAAAATGTCCAATATTACAGATGATAGCTTGGTCCTTCATTTCGAGGATGTGCTCTAGGGTTATGACATCACAATTGCCGGTGGCCGTCACATAAATGTCAGCCCTCCCAAGCAATTTCTCTATACGGTTAACCTCAAACCCTTCCATTGCTGCTTGTAGAGCACTGATAGGATCAATCTCTGTTACGATCACACGTGCACCAAACCTACAAAGTGCGTGTGCACACCCTTTACCTACAGGCCCATAACCACAAATGACTGCGACTTTTCCAGCAATCATCACATCAGTGGCCCGCTTAATTCCATCCACTATAGACTCGCGGCAACCATACAAGTTATCGAATTTGGACTTAGTAACAGAGTCGTTGACATTGATGGCAGGCACCAAGAGCTTTCCCTTTTCCAACATCTTATAAAGGCGGCGGATGCCAGTAGTAGTCTCTTCTGCAACTCCACACCACCTCCTGACAATCTCATGCCAGCGGGAGGGAGCCTTTGCGTGGATTCGCTTCAGAAGATTTTTAATGATGCCTTCTTCGTGGATTGTAGACGAAGTGTTTACCCAGTCGCTGCCTTCTTCTAGCTCATAGCCCTTATGGACAAGAAGAGTGGCATCTCCACCATCATCTATGATAAGATGGGGTCCCTTCCCTCCTGGGAAACGAAGGGAGCGGTAAACACATTGCCAGTACTCTTCCAGCGTTTCTCCCTTCCATGCAAAAACAGCCACCCCCATCTGGGCAATAGCAGCCGCAGCGTGGTCTTGCGTGGAGAAAATATTGCAACTTGCCCAACGTACAGAAGCACCAAGCTTACAGAGAGTCTCGATAAGAACTGCCGTTTGGACAGTCATATGGACCAATCCAGTAATCCGCACATCTTGTAGGGGTTTTTTTTCACTCCACTTTATCCGCAGTGCCATGAGCCCTGGCATCTCATGCTCGGCCATAGTAATCTCCCTTCGACCCCAGTTGGCAAACGCAAGATTTGCTACTCGATAGTCCCTCTGACGAGAAATTAGGGCTTCAGTATTCATGGGATTTAAGTCCTTGTCTTTATAGCTTCCTGGAGATCATCGATTTTATCAGTCCTTTCCCAGGAAAATTCCCAGCTTATCTTACCAAAGTGCCCGTAGTTGGTGGTTCTAGAATAGATAGGTCTGAGCAAATCTA
>Ga0070717_10000460_pt1 | contig 25862 bp, 35 predicted proteins | sample LARL113metaG_FD_71366 | JGI IMG/M metagenome (GOLD analysis project Ga0070717, IMG submission 71366) | Corn, switchgrass and miscanthus rhizosphere microbial communities from Kellogg Biological Station, Michigan, USA - LAR L11-3 metaG | ecosystem: Host-associated > Plants > Roots > Rhizosphere ...
AAATTAGCCGAGAGTTGCATGACTGCCAGAAGAAATGCGGCGCTCACGACTGACATCGCAATGTAATAGGGAGTGCCACGCAACGCCAACGCGATCACGGCCGGACCGAACTGAAGCACAGCCTGCAGATGAAATATCGATGGCCGTCCGTAGGCCCTCCCCGCACCTCCCGCCACGATCCCGGTGGTGACGGATAGACAGATCATGTGGACGACGGCGTCGTCGCTGCTCAACAGAGTGACGGAGCACCATATCCCGATCGCAGCGGCCTGGATCAGCGCCCCGATCTGATAGCGCTTCTGCCAATGCGCAGCTTCTTCGGCAGTCAGGGTCGATTTGCGGGGCAGGAATCGCTGCAAATCGAATGCCCGGACAGCTCCGGCCATGATGAGAAGCGCGACGCATGCCCAAGTCAGATTTTGTCCCGTCTTCAGCGCGGTCATGGCTGCCGCGATGGCCACGAAGATGATGCCCGCAAGCAGCGGACCGGGGGCTTCGAAGAGCGAATCGATCAGGGCCGCCGAAACTGTCGGCGAGACTTCTCGTTTCGGCTCTCCGCTGTGGCTTGCGAACTGCATTAGGGGCGTACCCGTCATCTCCGGGTCCGTAGTCTTACCCAGCGCAGATGAAGTCTTTCTGAGGGAATATCGTTACCGCAACGTTGTCCCGTACTTTAGATACTGAAAATCTGCCTGATGAATCAGCAGAATAGGCAATATCTGCCGAGCGGTTGACCCAGCAACCATGGCGTGCGGAACAAGCGCCGCCGCCGCTTTTTTCGAAGTCGGGCGCTGCGGGCTATCAGGAAATTCGAAAGATCGGCGCCAGGCTTACGACAACAGCGGCGACCACGCCGGATCCGAGGCGAATCCGGGGGTCGGCACCCGCTGTTCGTTGCGCCCGGAGATGTCGACGGTGAACAACGACGGGCCGCTGTTGCCGCCGGGATCGCGGAAGAACATCACCACGCGGCCGTTCGGCGCAAATGTCGGGCCTTCGTTGTGGAAGCCGGAGGTCAGGATCCGCTCGCCGGAGCCGTCGGGCTTCATGATGCCGATCGAAAACTGGCCGCTGCCCTGCTTGGTGAAGGCGATGTAGTCGCCGCGCGGCGACCACACCGGCGTCGAATAGCTGCCGTTGCTATCATCCTTGCTGAAGGAGATACGCTGCGCAGCTCCGCCGGTCGCCGGCATCACATAGATCTGCGGCTTGCCGCCGCGATCGGATTCGAAGCAGATGCGCGCGCCGTCCGGCGCATAGGACGGCGAGGTGTCGATCGCCGGCGTGTCGGTGAGACGCGTGGTCGTCTTCGAACGCAAATCCATCACGAACAGGTTCGAATTGCCGCCCTGCTGCAAGCTCATGATCACGCGCTGGCCGTCGGGCGAGAACCGCGGCGCGAACGACATGCCGGGAAAATTGCCGACGATCTCGCGCTGGCCGGTCTCGATGTTGAAAAGATAGACCTTGGGATCGCCCTGGCCGAATTCCATGTAGGTGATTTCCTGGGTCGACGGCGAGAACCGCGGCGTCAGCACGAGATCGGCGCCGCGGGTCAGGTAGCGCACATTGGCGCCGTCCTGGTCCATCAGCGCGAGCCGCTTGATCCGCCGCTCCGAGGGTCCGCTTTCGTCGACGAACACCACGCGGCTGTCGAAATAGCCCTTGTCGCCGGTCAGCCGCTCATAGATCTGGTCCGAGATGATGTGCGCGATCCGCCGCCAGAATTCCGGCGAGGTGACATATTGCTGGCCGGTCAGTTGCTGGCCGGAGGCGACATCCCAGAGCCGGAATTCCGCCTTCAGCCGGCCGTCGGGCTGGCGGGTCACGCGCCCGGTGACGAGTGCCTGCGCATTGATGGTCTTCCAGTTCTGGAATTGCGGCGGCTTGTCGCTGTCGGTGATCTTTTCGATGAACGCGGCCGGATCGATCGGCGCAAACAATCCGCTGCGCTTGAGGTTGTTGGTGATGACGCCGGCAACGCCGACGCCGACTTCGCCGTCCGCCGGCGTGCCCGCCACAAAATTCGGGATCGCGATCGGCAGCGGCGCGACATTGCCTTCGGGGATTATCAATTTGGTCTGGGCGCGCCCGCGCGATGGCAGCAGCAGCCCGGCGGCGGCGCCGCCGATAAGAAGCTGACGGCGGTCGAGCGCGAGCGGCGGCAACGGGAATGACTTCACCGACATTCTAGGGTCTCATCCTGGAAAAAGCGTCAGCTGCGAAACATCTGCTTGGGATCAAAATCGATGTCCATGTATTTCCATTGGTCGTACGTCTCATCTCGCAACATTGTGTAGGGTTGGCCTTGCAGCACCGCGCGGACCGCGGCTTCCGCCGCCGCCTGATAGCGCGGTGAGCTTCCGGTAGAGACGACCTGCGGCGGCCCGGCCAGCCGGCGGTCCGGGTTCAGGCGGATGCGCACCGTGACATAGAGTTCCTCCGGATGTTCGACGCCCGGCTGCACGTTCCACAGGCTCGCAAGCCGCGCCCGCATGGCGTCAAGCTCGGACTGCGACAGCGTCGCTGCCGTACCGCGCGTGGTGCCGAGCGAGGCCGTCGAATTCAGCGCTGCACCCGTGATCGACTGCCGGGTCGGATCGCGCTTGTCGAGCAGGGCTGCGATCTTCGACTGGTCGAACACCCGCTCCTGCTTCGGCTTCGGCGGCTGCGGCGGCGCGGCCTTGGCTTCCGGCTTCGGCGGCGGCTTCTTGGCCTGCTCCGATTTCAAGGCTTCTGCGATCGGATCCTCTTTCGGCGGATCCGGCTTCTTCTCGACTTTCGGCTCGTCCTTTGGCTTGTTCTCGGCGACCGGCTTGGGCGGCTCGGGCTTCTTCTCGACCGGCTTTTCCACCGGCTTTGGCGGCGGCTCCGGTGCCGTGGCGGTGATGATTTCCTTCTTTTCGGTGACCTTGCCGATGGCGTCCTCGACCGGCGTTTGCTCGGCGACCTTTTCGACCATCGGCTTCGGCTTGTCCTTTTCGCCGGTCTTGATGCCGGCGGTGATCTTGGACAGCTGATCGGCGGAAATGATGTCGACCGGCATCGATTCCGGCGGCGGCGCTTCGAGCGAGCGCGCGGAAAAGGAGACCAGCCCCCATCCGATCACGAGGACGTGGAGTGCGACCGACGCAACGAGTGTCTTGTCGACTTTCACTGTGGGGCTACCCCTGATCCACTTCCGTTACCAGCGCCACGCGCCGAAAGCCTGCGGACGAAAGCCGTCCCATCACCTTCATCACGGTGCCGTAATCGACCTTCTTGTCGCCGCGGACGAAGATACGCTCATCGAGCCCGCCGCGCGCGTCGGTGATCGCCTTTAGTTTCGGCACCAGGTCGTCGAGCTTGATCTCGGTGTCGTTGAGGAACACCTGGCCTTTCAGATTGACCGAAAGCGTCAGCGGATTCTTGTCCTGGTCGAGGCTTTTCGCCTGGGTCTGCGGCAGATCGAGCGGCACGCCCACGGTCAGAAGCGGCGCCGAGACCATGAAGATGATCAACAGCACCAGCATGACGTCGACCATCGGCGTGACGTTGATCTCCGCCATCACCGGCTTGCGCCGGCCGCGGCGACCGCCGCCGCCCGACGAACCTGCCATGTTCATCGCCATGATCTGGTGCTCACGATCTGCTTTTTAAGCATACCGCCCCTTAGCCCCGCTCGTCGATCTGGCGCGACAGGATGGCGGAGAATTCATCCGCAAACCCCTCCAGGCGCTGAGCCTGCCGGTTCACCTCGGAGGTGAACTTATTGTAGAAAATAGTCGCCGGAATTGCGGCAATCAGGCCGATTGCGGTCGCAAACAGGGCTTCCGCGATGCCAGGGGCGACCACCGCCAGCGAGGTATTTTTCGAGGCGGCGATCGACTGGAAGCTCGACATGATGCCCCAGACCGTTCCGAACAGGCCGACAAAGGGACCGGCGGAGCCGACGGTCGCCAGCACCAGGAGCCGCCGTTCCAGCCGCTCGATTTCCCGGGCGATCGAGACGTTCATGACTTTCTCGATCCGCATCTGCAAGCCCGCAACCGAGCGGGCGTGGCTTTCGAACGAACGCTTCCATTCGCGCATGGCGGCAACAAAACACGCCGCCATCGATTGCGTCGGTTTCGCCGACAGCGCGCGGTAAAGTTCCTCGATCGATTCCCCGGACCAGAACGCCTGCTCGAAGCGGTCCATGGCGCGGCGGGTGCGCGAATACAGGAAGATCTTGTCGATCGCGATCGCCCAGACCCAGACCGAACACGCCAACAGCCCAAGCATCACCACCTTCACGATCCAGGCGGCCTGTAGGAACAGCGCGATCAGCGAGACATCGCTCGATACCACCGGCAATGCTGACTGAATCGTGTCGGGATTCATAAGCGGTATCCTCTCAACGCAAGGGTCCCAAACCTTCCGGGAGCAAATGGCTGCCGGCTCCGATGGCCGCACCAACGGGCGCGGCGGTAAACGCCTGCGCGAGTGAGCCTTGTCTAGTCGCATGGGGGGCCCGCCGAAGCCTGAACCTGCATCCCCTGCTAATGCGTCAAAACGAGGGCTATTCGCGCGACTTTACGCCTCGTACCAGACCCCAATCATGGTTAATGTACGGTTACCAAAGGGGAATTTCGCAACGGGAAGTGCGGGCGGCAGCGCGGCTTAGTCCGGCTTGGTTTCAGCGTTCAGGCCGGAGCCCCCGTCTGCGGACAATTCGTCAGCCGCGCCGGCACGCCGACCGCGGTACATCCGGCCGGGACGTCATGGGTTACCACCGATCCAGCCCCGATCTTGGCGAGGTCGCCGATGCTGAGGTCCCCGAGAATGGTCGCCCCGGTGCTCAGCAGGACCCCGCGGCCGATCCTGGGAGCACGGCCGGGCTCGGCTTCCTTTCGTCCAACGGTGACGTTCTGCTGGATCGTCACCTCATCCCCGATCGAGACAGACGAGCCAACAATGATGCCTGTCGCGTGATCCAGGAAAACCGATGTTCCGATCGACGCCGACGGATGGATGCTGACCTGAAGCTGTTCGGAGGATGCGCTTTGCAGCAATAGCGCGAGATCGGTGCGGCCCTGGCGCCAAAGCCAGTTCGCGACCCGCCACGCCTGAAGCGCGACGTAGCCTTTGAAGTTCAGAAGCGGCGGCAGAAGTCGCTTGGACGCAGGGTCATGCAGGACAATCCAGTGCAGATCGCGGCCCGCGGCATCAACCAGATCGGGCGAGGCTTGAAATGCCTCTTTGGCGATGCGGGTGAATTGCGCGCGATCCGCGCCGCCCGTGCCGAGCCGCTGCCCGATCTGGAAGGCCACCGCGCTTCCGAGGCCGGGATGATCGAGGATGGCCGTCGATAATGAATTGCCCAATACGGGATCGCCGGCCACAACGGCTTCCGCTTCGCGCCGGACCGACAGCCAAATCCCCTCAGCCGATACAATTCTGTCGGTCACGGTGGACATCCGCCTGCTCGCACTGCGCATCTTCCGTGCCGGAAAATATAGGCGGATCCGGCCGCAACACCAGTTCAATCAGGCCAAAACCAAACCGCCCGCCTGCTTTTCGGCAGACGGGCGGCTCGATGTCGTCAGGCGTTATGGGGGCACGACGCCTGACGCTCTGGACGTTTTATTTAGATCTCAGCTCTGCGGCGGTTGATCGCTCGGCGGGGTCGGGCGCGGGCGGTGCTGCGCCATGAACTGGTCGAACTCTTCCTTGTCCTTGGCGTGACGCAGCCGATTGAGGAATTCCTTGAATTCGGTCTGCTCTTCCTCGAGCCGCCGCAAGGTCTCCATGCGGTATTCGTCGAAGGCGCGGTTGCCGCTCGAGGGCGGACCGAAGCCGAAGCCGCGCCGCTCCATGTGGTTACGCATCCGCTCCATCTTCCACTGCATCCGCTCCATCTTGTTCTGCCAGCGATCCTGGTGACCCCAACAAGCCATTTTTCTGCTCCCTAGTGTGTAAAAGAGAAGGGCAAGCCCGATCGGCCACCAGATGATGAAGCCGAGGATGGTCACGGCGATCCAGCCGGGATGCCAGGGTCCATCCAACATGTGCGGGCGATACGGTTCTTCCACGGGACCGCGCCATCGATTGACATCTGCGGTGTAGGCCATTTCCCTCTCCATGACGGCTTCACGCCGTTGTGAATGTAAATAACATTTACATAGGTAGCCCATCCCGGTTTTTTGTCAAGCCGGGCGCCAGCGGCGCCGGCCGAATTATTTTTTGAAATTTTATTTCGGCTTGCCCCAGGGACCGGCAGGCGTGTCGTCGACAGCCGCTTTTGCCTCGGGCCTGCGATCGGTCGAAAAGCCGAGCCCGCGCAGATAAATCAACACTTCGGCTTCCAATAATTCTTCCGGCGTCATCGGCAATTTGCGGCGGGCGGCATCGCCGCGCGCAAACAGCGACGCCACGCCGTGCGACATCGACCAGATGTGCAGCGCCATCATCATCGCCGGCGGCCGCGGCATGCCGGGCGGCGCCAGCGCGGCAAGACGTTCAGCGGCGGCGCGGATGATCGCGAAAGCGCGCTCGCTTGCGGCCAAGAGCGTTGGATTAACATCGACGGGAAGCCCGGATTCGAACATCGCCGAGTAATACGCCGGCTCGTCGCGGGCAAACGCGAGATAGGCCTTGCCGACCCGCTCGAACGCCGTGACGGTATCCGGACGTCCGTCGTCCCAGGCCGCGGTCAAGACCGCCTCGAACTGTTCGAAGCCGCGCTGGGCGATTGACGACAGCAATTCGTCGCGGTCGCGGAAATGGCGGTAGGGCGCGGCCGGGCTGACGCCCGCCATCCGCGCGGCGTCGGCAAAGGTGAACCCGGCAGCGCCTTTCTGCGCGATCAGATTGAGCGCCGCTTGCAGCAGCGCCTCTTTCAGATTGCCGTGGTGATAGCCGCGCTCGGCGCGGCCCTGTTCCTTGCGCCAGCTCATGTGAAGGGCTTTTACATGAGCTAAGCGCAAAGGTCACTAGCGACGGGTCCGGCGTTAATCCGGCAAAAACTGGTTAACCAGACGGAATCGGCAGGATCGGCATGATCTCCACGCGCTCGCCAGGAAAGATCGCAAAGTGCGGGTGATTGTCGAACAGTTTCGCCGCGGCCTCGTGTGAGCTCGCGCGCACCACCGTAAAGGCCCCCATCTCGTTGCCAATGTCAGCAATACCGCTTGAATCGACCTTCTTGGTCTTGCCCAGCGGACCACCCATGGCGACGATCACCCCCTGGTGCTTTTCAGCCCAAGCCTTCCACGCAGCGAACCCTTGTTGCTCCTTCGCGCGCCGTTCTGCGTCAGATAGCGCGTTCCAGGCAGCCCATTTCGGGCTGGTTCTGCTGCCGAGGAATACTGCGAGGAACGTATCGTTGGTGCTCATTGGATTTCTTCTCCGGTGCGGTTGATGGATCAATGATGAACTCTCGACTTAACGGCCGGCCGTTCTGCCTTGCAGCCCATCGAAGCCGGCGGCGGCTTGCTGAACGTCGGCGGGAAAATCCGCCATTTCTTGCACCTGGCGGATTTCAATGACCTCGTTGGCGGAGGCCGGGCACTTCTTGGCCCAGGCGATCGCCTCTTCGCGCGAGCCAACCTCGATCATCCAATAGCCGCCGAGCACTTCCTTGGACTCGGTAAAGGGTCCGTCGGTGACGAGCGGCTTGCCGCCCTTGAAGGAAACGCGCGCGCCCATCGACGGCGGATGCAGCCCGTCGAGCGTGATCAAGACGCCGGCGTCCTTCAGCGCTTCATTGTATTTCATCATCGCGGACACGGCTTCAGCCGAGGGCACGGTGCCCGGCGCCGCCGTCTCGTAGCCGCCGGGGATCATCAGCATCATGAATCGCATGGTCGTGTTCCTTTGTGGTTTGCTGTCGTCATTCCGGGGCGCGCAACGCGCGAACCCGGAATCTTGCGCGGTAACTCCTGGATTTCCGGGTTCAGCCCTGCGGGCTGCCCCGGAATGACGGTGGTCGGACTTACTTCTTCGCGGCCTGGGCGCGCAGGCGCTCTTCCTGCTCGCGCAGTTCAGGCGTCAGCGCTGCGCCGAAATCCTCCGGCGAGAACACCTGGCGGATTTCGATTTCGGCGCCGCCATCGAACGGCGCGCGCTTCATCCAGTCGATCGCTTCGTCCAGTGATTTGGTCTTGATCAGCCAGAAGCCTGCGACCAGATCGTTGCTCAGGTTGAACGGCCCGCGGCTCACGCCGGTTTTTCCGCCGGCATATTTGATGCGGGCGCCCTTTACGGTCGGATGCAGGCCTTCGCCGGCCTCCATGACGCCGGCTTTCGCCATCTCCTCGTTGAACTTGCCCATCGCGGTCAGGAGTTCCGTGCTCGGCATGACGCCCGCCTCGCTATCCCGGCTCGCCTTCACAATCACCATGAATCGCATCACTCATTCTCCGTTTGATCTCGTTGCTTGCGGGGCCGGTTGGAAGCCGCGCTCGTCAACAAGACGAAGGGGGTTTTGCGGCACCGACATGTCCCAAAGAATTATTCCGGAGGTAATTGCCGGACGGGCGCATGCCGGCCTCCTCAATCGTCGATCGCCTGATAGGCCGAGGTCCAGAAATCCGCCATCGCCGTTGGCGGCCGCGGCGAATCCATCATCCGCTGCGTCAACAGAATGCCCGTGAGATTTTCCTTTGCGTCGGAATACCAGGAGGTGCCGTAGCCGCCGTCCCAGCCGAACCGGCCCGGCACGTTGCAGAGATCGTCGCGCCTGGTGAACACCGAAAGCCCGAGGCCCCAGCCCCTGTTGTCGCCGAAAAACAGTTCGGAGCCCTGCTTCTGTTCGGAGCTGAGATGATCTGATGTCATCAGTTCGACCGACGGCCGCGACAGGATGCGTTCGCTGCCGAGCCGTCCGCCGTTCAGCATCATCTGTGCGAACGCGTTGAAATCATCCGCGGTCGAGACGAGGCCGGCACTGCCGTTCTCGAACACCGGCGGTTTTGCAAATTTTCCCGTGACGGGATCGTCGAACACTTTCAACTCTTCGCTCGCATGATCGCGCATATAGCAGGTCACCAAGCGATCGAGTTTTGACGCGGGCACGCTGAAATCGGTGTCCTTCATGCCGAGTGGGGAGAAGATGCGCTCGCACAGGAATTTTCCAAAGGTCATGCCGGCGGCGCGCGCGATCAGCACGCTGAGGATTTCGGTCCCGCTGTTGTAAAGCCAGCGCTCGCCGGGCTGATAGACCAGCGGCAGCGTGCCATAGCGCCGCATCAACTCGTCCGGCGCAAAAGACGGAAAGACCGGCCCCGGCGCGAACCCGGCTTCGGCAATCGCTTTCTGGATCGGATAACGATCGGGAAACACCATGATCATGCCAAGGCCGAGCCGAAAGGTCAGAAGATCGCGCAGCGTGATCGCTCGCCTGGCCGGCACGGTGTCGTCGAGCGCCGCATCGATCGCGCGCAGCACTTTTCGGTCCGCCAGTTCCGGCAGCCAGGGGTCGACCGGATCGTCGAGTCGCAATTTGCATTCCTCGATCAGGATCATGGCGGCCGCCGCGGTCACCGGCTTGGTCATCGAGGTGATGCGGAAAATGGAATCGCGCCGCATCGGCGCGCCGCCGAACGCCATGTCGCCGATCACGTCAACGTGAACCTCGCCGTGGCGGCTTACCAGCGTCACCAAGCCCGGCATGCCGCCGCGATCGACATGGCCTGCCATGATGTCGCGCATGCGGCCAAGGCGCGCCTTCGACACCCCGCCGACGCTTGTCATTCCCTGCATTTGCAGTTCCTCCGGAAGATACAGAGCCACCCACGACAGCAAGACGAATGGGACCCGGCCAAAGCGACATGCCGGTTAGAATTTATTTATTGCGGTTGTTTGACGAACACACCGTCCTGGTAGGTCGCGCCGAAATAGACATCGATCCGGCGGATTTTGTCACCCGCGAAGGCAAAGAATTCGGTGTTGCGGAAGCTCTTGCCACCTCTTGCCATGCATTTGTAGGTCACAAAGGCCTCATCGCCCTCGACGAAGATTTTTTCGAGCTCATGGCGCTCGATCCAGTCGCTGTCCTTCCAGCAGCGTTCGAAATAGGTCGCCTTGTCGATTTGGTCGTCATAAGGGCTCGTGATGCGGAAATCGTCCGCGAGCGCATCCTCCACAACCTTGCGGTCGTTGGTCATGTAGGCGGCAAAAATGGCGCGGACCGTTGCCGCGCGGTCTGTCGAGGTCATTCAAGCACCCTCCTTCGGGACCATGTTGAAATACGGTTCGGCTTCCTTGATCACGCGCGCGATCGACGGCCGCGCCTTCAGGCGCTCGAAATAGCCGGTGACGTTGGTGTTGGTGTCGCAGAACGGCTCGACCATGTTACCGTAGAACAACGGCGGCAATGCCGCGCAATCGGCGATACTGAACGCTTCCCCGATCGCCCAGCGGCTCCCCGCCATCTGCTGTTCGATCATGCGATAAGATGTTCGTAGCTGCACCCTCGCCTCTTCCACGCCCTGCGGATCCCGTTTGTCGATAGGCCGAAGCCGGTCGCCGATGATCTTCTGCATCGGCAGATGGACATAGAGATCGTAGAAGCGGTCGCGCAACCGTGCCTGCAACGCGAGGTCGGGCTTTTCAGGGATAAGCCGCGTCCGGCCCGGATAATGGGTGTCGAGATATTCGATGATGATGCTGGATTCCGGAACGGTCTCGCCGCGCACATCGTCACGCAGCACCGGAAACTTGCCGATCGGCCACAGTTTCAGCAGCGCGGCGCGCTCGGTCGCGTCGCCGAGATTGACCGAATTCGGCGTGAACGGGATGTCGTTCTCGTACAGCGCGATCAGCGCCTTCCAGCAGAACGATGCAAGCGGATGTAAATGCAGCGTCAGCGACATGCGGGCACCCTCTATTGGACTCAAGATTGGAGTTATACCGATTGCGTTTTGCAACTGGTTGCAGATTGGGTCAACTGATGCGCTATTGCAAGCGGTTTTTTTTGCGCCGTTTCCGGGAACCGCCAATGACCGATGCGCAACGCGCGGGGCTGCCCTATCAATCTGACGCTGGAAGTGGTCGGCGACAAATGGAGCCTCCTCGTCATCCGCGACATGATGTTCGGCAATCGGCGGCATTTTCGTGAGCTGTTGACCAAATCCGACGAGGGCATTTCCTCCAACATCCTCGCCGACCGACTGAAGACGCTGCTCGAGCAGGGCGTCATCACCCGCGACGACGATCCGAGCCACAAGCAGAAGGGAATTTATTCGCTCACCGAACAGGGCATCGAGCTGTTGCCGATCCTCGCTCAGATGTCCGCCTGGGGTTACAAATACCTGCCGGTCAGCGAGGAACTCGGCATCCGCGCCAGATTACTGAGCGAGGGCGGCCCGAAAATGTGGACGGAATTCATGGACGAGCTGCGCGAGATCCATCTCGGCATCAAGCGTCGCCAGAAGAGCGGACCGAGCGTCGGCGAACGCTTGCAGGCGGCGTATACCAAGGTGGTGGCGAGGAAAGCGAGAAAGCAATGACGACCCCGCCGTCCCGCTGCGTCACAGGAAACGATCTCTCAGGACCTGGAGGTGATGGCAGCCAAGGCCGATCTTGTGATCGAGTTCTTTCTCTCCGCCCGCTCGGAAGATGATCGGGATTCGACAAGCCAAACCGCCACGACTGAAGCAATGACCATCAGGCCACCCACCAGCATCGCGGGCGACAACTTCTCCTGCAGGAAAAGCCACCCCAGCATCACGGCCACGACGGGGTTCACAAAAGTGTAAGTCGAAACCTGTGCGGTCGGCACGTTATTGAGCAACCAATGATACGCCGCGAATCCGGCAACGCTTCCCGCGACAATCAAATAAATCAGTGCAACTAGCGACGGTGCCGTGACAGCGCCCGGCGAAAATCCGCGGAACTCGCCCGTTGCAACGCTCGTGATCAGCAATGCGGCTCCGCCGGCAGTCAACTGTATCCCCGACAGCGACAGGCTGGACGCATTCGACGACGCGTGCCTCGACAGCAGGCTGCCAGCAGCCCAGGAAAGCGCCGATACCATGAGCAAAGCGATCGCGACCGCGCCGATGGGCCGGTCACTTACATTCCGCAATGCGACCAGTGCTACGCCCGCGAAGCCTGGAAGCAGAGCGATCAACGTAGACAGCGCTGGTCGATGCTTCGCCGGCATGACCAATTCCAGGAGAATAATCCAGAACGGTATGGTCGCCAGCATGATGGCCGCGATGCCGGACGGAACCATCTGCTGCGCGTAGGCGAGGATGCCGTGACAGCCGAGAAAAAACAGTAGACCACACCCGGCTGCCCTTGCCCAGGCACGCGCCGAGATGCCGGAGATCTCGCGCCAGCTCAGGGCTACCAGGATAATCCCGCCGGCGATCGATCGCACCGCCATCAGCATGAATGGCGGGAACGATTTCAAGCCGAACGCAATGGCGAGATAGGTCGACCCCCACAGCAAGTAGATCGCCAGAAAGCATGCAACGACAATGGGCAATCGTCTGGGCATATCCGAAAACTCCGGCGCAACGGCGCTCCCATTCTTGAATTTAACTCCTTAAGGGGTTAAATGTTCGGATGAAGGCGGCACACATGCCAGCTAAATCCAGAGTTCCCCCGGCGGGGGACCACGAAGAGCTTTGCATTCGGTTCGTGAATACCGTGGCGTGGCGGTTGCGCGGTCCGGTCGAGGACAGGGTGAAAACCCCTATTGCGCTGCTGGACTGGTTAACGACCGCAGGTGTGGCCGATGCGAATTTCGGTTCTCGTCTGCGCGCGCGCTGGGAGAAACGTCCGCGCGAGGGCGAAGCGTTCCGAAAGAGCGCGGTTCGGCTTCGCGAAGCGATCTATCAAATCCTGGTTGCGCAAATCGATGGCAGGCCATTCGATCGCGCGGCGCTCCGGATTCTGGATACCGCGACGCAAGCGGAAGCGCGCGGACTGCACGCGGTGCCATCGAGAGGCGCGCTGATATGGCGTTCGGATCATCGCCGCGGCGCTGCGGACGACTTGCTCAAACCGATCGCATGGTCTGCCGTCGGGCTGGCGATGGGGCCGCGTTCCGCCAAAGTGCGTCAGTGCCAGGATGACCGCGGGTGCGGCTGGCTCTTTGTCGACGAGAGCCGAGCGCAAAATCGGCGATGGTGTTCGATGGGCGATTGCGGCAATCGGGCCAAGGTCCTGCGGCACTACCATAGGCATGCCGGTTAGGCGTTGCTGTGTCTCCGCGATCGAATCTCACATTGACCGAAAGGCGGTTTCCGTCATCCTGAGGTGCGAGCGTAGCGAGCCTCAAAGGATGGTGTCGGAATGGGCATATACGTTTACATGCTCCGCTGCGCGGACACGTCTTTCTAGGTTGGAAGCCCAACTGGAAACGATCTCGCGCCTCGCATTGGCCAGCACAATGCTGGCTCCTATCCAGGTTATACTTTCACGCGTCGCCCGGTCGTTCTTGTCTGGTCCCAATATTTCGACCGGATCACGGACGGAATAGCAGCAGAGCGACAAATTAAGGGTTGGAGCCGCGCCAAGAAGGAAGCGCTGATCAAATCCGATTGGAGCGTGATCAGCCGGCTGGCGCGTCGTCGCGGAGGCTCGGAGAAGTAGAGCCCGGATGGTCATCCTTCGAGGCTTGCAAGCGCTCGCACCTCAGAATGACGGCACTTCCTACCCGCTCCTCAGGAAGACGGCGCCTCCCACCGTCGCGTCACCTCGGTCGCGCCTTCCGGCGTGGCTTCGAAAATCGGCGATGCCAGCACCGCATGAATATGCAGCCTCGTGCTGCCACAATTGCGAAAGCCGTGTAGGCGCCCCGCGGGTACAATCAGCGATTGTCCCGCCGATAGCCTCATGTATTGACCCTCGATCCACATCTCGGCCTCGCCTTCGCGCAACGTGAGCACCTCCTCGACCGGATGGCAGTGCGTCGGCGCGCCGACGCCGGGACCGACCCATTGTTCGAACATGCATAATTGCGTAGCCCCGTTGCGCGCCGAGATCAGCATGCGGCTCTCCACGTCGGGCCGCCACGCCTCCCACGCATCGTTCTGATGGGTAATGGCTTTCATCGCAGTCTCCGTTTCATGGTCCATGGCAGGCGCCACAGTGGTTAACCGTGCTTTTTATCTGAATCCTTCGCGCGCGCAGCATGACCTTGCTGCGGCAAGCGCCTAAGCTGCATCGCCCGGTGATGGTCCGGCGCCGTGCATGTATCCCTGTAGTTGAACTCCGGACCGGGGAGTGACACGTCATGTCGGGATTACTCATCAATCTGATCATCCAGGTCATCAGTGGCGCGGTCGGCGGCAATGTCGCAGCCGGCGCGGCCAAGAATATCGATCTTGGCACGCTCGGAAATACCATCGCCGGTGCGATCGGCGGCGGCGCCGGGGGACAAATCCTCGGTATGCTGATTCCGCTGCTGGCCAATAGCGCCTCGACCCCGGATATCGGCAGCATCATCGGCCAGGTGGCCGGCGGCGGCGTGGCTGGCGCCGTTCTGACCGCAATCGTCGGCGCCATCAAGAACCGGGCGGCGGCTTGACCGAGAGGTGCTTTCCATCATCCTGAGCGCGAGTTCCGCGATGCCCAGGCGTCGCGGAATTCGGTTTGGGTTTTCGAGGATGACGGAATATGGCTCCCTCCCCGCAAAAAGTCGCGCTGGTCACGGGTGCGGCGCGCGGCATCGGGCTGGCGACGGCAAAACGCTTCCTGGCCGAGGGCTGGCGTGTGGCGCTACTCGACATCGAAGCCGAATTGCTGGAGGGCGCGGTCGCGGGGCTTGCGAACCCCGATCACACGCTGGCGCTTCATTGCGACGTTTCCGACGCGCGCGCGGTGACGGCGGCGATCGACACGGTCGCCAAACGCTTCGGCAGGCTGGACGCGCTCGTCAATAATGCCGGCGTTGCGGTGTTCGCGCCGCTGCTACAGACCTCTGATGAAGACTGGAACCGGGTGCTGACGGTTAATCTCAGCGGTCCGTTCATTTGCACGAAAGCCGCGGTGCCGTTGATGCGCGAGCATGGCGGCGGCGCGATCGTGAACATCACCTCGATTTCGGCGGTGCGCGCGTCCACGTTGCGCTCGGCCTACGGCACCAGCAAGGCTGGACTCGCGCATCTGACAAAACAGCTCGCGGTCGAACTGGCTTCGCTCGGCATCCGCGTCAACGGCGTCGCACCGGGCCCGGTCGACACCGCGATGGCGAAACAAGTGCACACGGCGGAGATCCGCGCCGACTATCACGACGCGATCCCGCTCAATCGTTACGGCCTCGAGGAAGAACTCGCCGAAGCCGTGTTGTTTTTGAGCTCTGACCGATCGAGCTACATCACCGGACAGATTCTGGCGGTCGACGGCGGTTTCGACGCGGCCGGCATCGGCCTGCCGACGCTGCGCGGCGAGCGGCGCAACGGCTAGCGCTGGTTGACGGCAACGATCCGCCAGCCATTATCGAGGCGATCGATCCGGGTCAGCGACAGCGGATCGATCGCAAAACGCAGCGCCGCGTCCGGCGCAAGATCGAGCGCGACCGCAAGCACCGCGCGGACCGTGCCGGAATGCACCACCAGCACGACGTCGCCGGCCGGCAAGCAAGCGAGCCCACCCCTGGTGCGAGCGATCTGATCGACAAAGCTCTCGCCGCCGGGCGGGCGGCTATCCGCCGGCGATCTCCAGAAATCCTGATAGGCCGCGCCGAGCTCGGCGGCCAGATCATCATGGCGCCGCCCGATCCACATCCCAAAATCCTGTTCGGCAAACGCGACCTGCTCGACCGGATCGAGGATGAGCGCAAGCGCGGTTTGGCGGGTCCGCCGCGCCGGGCTGCAAAAGCAGGGCGCGCCCGCCGGCAACAGCGCTTTCAGCGCGGCAAGGGCCGCGGCATCGCTGACATCGGCCGGCGCGTCGGGTCCATGGATGACGCCGCGCTGGCCCTCGACAGGGGCATGCCGGATCAGCCACAGATTTGTTGCGGTAGTCATTTCTGGCTGATCTAGCCGAGCTTTGCTGCGAGCAGCACAAGGATTGCCGTCTCGCCGATCTGTTCGGCGGCGCCGAGCACGTCGCCGGTCTGGCCGCCGATCTGCCGTTTGGCCAGCCATGCCATGCCGGCCGCGGAAAGGCCGGCCAGGATCGCGGCCCAGAACCCGTTGGCCCACGACAGCGACAACAGCGCGATGATCAATGCGATGACAATAGAGGTCGCAGCGATGGCGAAATCCGGCTGGCCTGTACTGCGCGCCAGACCGTCCTGGCGCGCGAAAGGCAAACTCATCGACATCGCCGGCAGCACGCCGCGCGCCAGTGCATGCGCCGCAATCAGGCTCTCCACGACATATCTGTCCGGGATCGCCGCCAGCGCGGAAAATTTTGCGGCAAAGCTCACCAGCAGCAGCAACGCGCCATAGGTGCCGAGCCGGCTGTCGCGCATGATCTCGAGTTTTTGTGCAGCATCGCGGCCGCCGCCAAAACCGTCTCCGATGTCGGCGAGGCCATCCTCATGCAACGCGCCGGTCAGGAACGCGCCGGCGCCGAGCGCCAGCGCCGCGGCCGCCAGCTCAGGCACATTGGCAAGCCGCAACACCAGACAAAAAACGCCTATCGCGGCGCCGATCAGCGCTCCGGCAACCGGAAACATCCGGTACGCGCGGACGAAATTCGTCGGTATCGATCCATCCGGATGCGGCACCGGCAAACGCGTCAGGAACGCCGCCGCCGCTTTGAAATCGTCGAGCCATTCATTCATGTCGGAAAACCGGTTTCCACTTGTCCCGATCATGCTAAGGGAACCGCATGCAGTTCGACAGTCTAGACGATATCAGCACCTTCTGTCGCGACTTGCCTGACGGCGACGGGCGGATGGCCGAAGCGGCCACGCTGCGGCAGCAGAACCTGACAAAACCGCCGGGAAGTCTCGGCCGGCTCGAAGAGCTCGCGATATGGCTGGCGCGCTGGCAGCGGCGCGAGCGGCCGCAGCTCGACCGCGTCACCATCGCGGTGTTTGCCGGCAATCACGGCGTGGCCGCGCGCGGCGTCTCGGCCTATCCTTCCGACGTCACGGCGCAGATGCTGGCGAATTTCAACGCCGGCGGCGCGGCCATCAACCAGATCGCGCGCATCTCCGGCGCCGAATTGCGCGCGGTGCCGCTCGCACTCGACCGGCCAACCCGTGATTTCACCGTGGCGGCCGCGATGGACGCCGCCGAGTTTCTCGAAGCCGTCGATACCGGCTACCGCACCGTGCCAAAAGATTGCGATCTGCTTGCGGTCGGCGAAATGGGCATTGCCAATACCACGATCGCGGCAACGCTGTGCGCGGCATTGCTCGGCGGCGGTGCTGAGCGCTGGGCCGGCCGCGGCACCGGCGTCGACGATGCCGGGCTTGTCCGCAAGCGTGCCGCGATCGACGCGGCGCTCGATCATCACCGCGGCATTCTGCATGATCCGTTAGAAGTGGCGGCAGCGCTGGGCGGGCGCGAGCTTGCGGCGATCGCGGGCGCCGTCCTCGCGGCGCGGCACCACCGCATCCCCGTGCTGCTCGACGGCTTCGTCGCAACCGCGGCGATCCTGCCGCTGGCGCGGCTTCAATCCGGCGTCACCGACCATTGCCGCGCCGGACACGTCTCCGCGGAAGCCGCTCACCGCGCGCTGTTGCAGGAACTCGGCCTTGAGCCGCTGCTCGACCTCAACATGCGGCTGGGCGAAGCCTCCGGGGCCGGCGTCGCAATCCTACTGTTGCGCGCCGCCGCCGCATGCCATTCGGGCATGGCGACATTTTCGGAGGCCGGCGTATCGGGCGCCGACAAATAAGGCGCACCTTGTCCGGCGCGCTGCGATTGATTAACTCATGTTAGCATCGCGCACGCGGGCGGAACCGGCATGTGTATGGCGTTCATCAGATCAGCCTTCCTCGCAGCGATGCTTTGCACCGGTTCCCTTGCGACGGCGCAAGCCGAGGTTCGCATTCTCTCCAGTCCGGGCGGACAGGTCGGCCCGTTCCTCGACCTGTTCGAACAGGTGCGAAGTTCCGGCGAGCGTGTCGTGATCGACGGGCCGTGTCTGTCGGCGTGCACGCTGGTGCTGAGCATGGTGCCGAACGATCGCATCTGCGTGACACGCCGCGCCGTGCTCGGTTTCCACGCCGCGCGTTCGATCGACCGGCGCGGCAAGATGTATGCCGAGCCGGAAGCATCGGAAGTCGTGCTGGAGGCGTATCCCGCCCCGGTGCGGAGCTGGATCCGCCGCCGCGGCGGATTGACCTCGCACCTGCTGTTGTTGCGCGGGCGCGAGCTCGCCGCGATCTATCCATCGTGCAGATGAGCGCTATTGCTCCGCCGGGCAGAACACCATCCACGGGATGCCGAACTTGTCGACGCACATCCCAAAGCCCTTGGCGAAGAAGGTCTTCTCAAACGCCATGTTGACGCTGCCGCCGTCCGACAACGCCTTGAACTTGCGCTCGGCATCGCCGAGGTCGTCGACCTGTAGTGACACCGAAAAGCCCTGCGGCTTGTGGAAGTGGCCGGGAGGTGCGTCCGAGGCCATGATGGTCGCGCCGCCGATCGAAGCTCTCGCATGCATGATCTTCTTCTTCCAGTCCGGCGGCGTCGGCATATCCGGCGGCGCATTCTCATGCGTCAGCATCATCTCGACCTTCGCGCCGAGCGCCCTTTCGTAGAACTTGAACGCCGCTTCGCAAGTGCCGTCGTAATAGAGGTAGGGATTGACCTGCATCGCTTGCTCCTTTGGGGCTGGTACTCAAACGGTTGGCTATTTCTCGGTAGCCTTCTTCAGATTGGAAAGACCGGTCTCGAAATCCTTGCCGATCATGTTGTCGAGGTTCATGAACACCTGCATCACCTTGGACATGAGGGACGCGGGGCCATACATCACCCAGGTAATATGGGTCGCATCGCCCTGCGGCAGCATTGTGAACTCGGCGGTGTTGTGACCCTCGAACGGCTTGAAGAAATCGAGCTTGATCGTGATTTTCGAGGGCACCGAGGTGTCGAGTATTTCCATGCGGCCGGAACCGACATTCTTGTTGCCGTCCCACGCATAGACCGCGCCCTTGCCGCTTTCGGCGCCGCTGAAGGTGCGCTTCAGCGCGGGGTCGCGGTTCTCCCACGGCGACCAGCTGTTCCAGCGATGGAAATCGTTGATCAGCGAGAAGATCGACGCCGCCGGCGCCTTGATGGTGGCGGTGCGCTGGACGCGGAAAATATCCGGCTTCCTCAGGGCAAGGATCAGCACGAGCGCGACGGCGAGCACGATCACGACGGCGATGATGGCAATGACTTCGAACATGGCGGGCTCCGTTATCTCGTTTGAATGCTCCCTCCCCGGGCGAGGGGGAGGGGGTAGAACTTCAGCGCCGGAACGGCAGCAGCGTGCGCAGGTTTTTGTCGCGCAGCCACAATCCGCCCCACAGCATCAGGCCCAGATAAAATCCGAACAGGATGTGGGTGAACAGCGGGCTGCCGATCCGCACGTGCGAGGCCATCGCTCCACCGAGATAGCCGGTCAAGAGGATCGCGCCGAGGATCGAGGTCGGCGGCACGGAATAGAGCACGGTGCACGCGATGGTGATGATCCCGAGGCTTCGCGCCAGTGTCTCGCTCGAACCGTAACCGATCCTGTCCATCGATTCCGTGACAATCGGCCATGGCACCAGCTTGATCGCACCATCGAACAGCAGAAATATGATGACGAGACCGCTGAGAAGACGGCCCATCCAGAGCGCGGGCTTGGAGACCGGCGTTTCTTGCGCAATCGTCGACATGGCTTGCTCCATTGGTGTGTCTGACCAATAGACGAACGGGCCACGCGCGATCCGACAGGAGCGCGAATTATTTTTCTGAAATTTTTGTGTCGCGCGGCTGGCTGTCGCGCATCAGGCGATCGAGATGCATCCTGATGTGGGCGGCCTCCGCCGAGGTATTGGCAAGCGCGATGGCGCGGTCGAACGCCACGCGGGCCTCGTCGTTGCGGCCAAGCTGCATCAGGAACGCGCCGCGCACGCCGAAGAAATGAAAATAGTTCGACAGCCGCGGCGCCAAGGGATCGATCATCTCGAGCGCGGCCTGCGGCCCGTGCACCTTGGAGACCGCAACCGCGCGGTTGAGCGTCACCACCGGCGACGGCTGCATGATCTCGAGCGTGCCGTAGAGCAGATCGATCTGCGTCCAGTCGGTATCCTCGGGCTTTTCGGCGCGGGCATGCAGCGCTGCGATCGCCGCCTGAACCTGATACGGCCCACTGTTGCGATGACGCATCGCCTTGTCGATCAGCGCGAGCCCCTCGGCGATCATCTTCTGGTTCCAGCGCGAACGGTCCTGATCGTCGAGCAGGATCACCGCGCCTTCGGCATCGAAACGCGCGTCCGCCCGCGCATGCTGCAACAGTAACAGCGCCGTCAGGCCCATGATCTCGGGCTCGCTCGGAAACAGCCGCAGCAACAGCCGCGCCAACCGGATTGCTTCTTCGCACAGGGGCGCGCGGATCTCTGCGGTATCGCCGCTTGCCGAATAACCCTCGTTGAAGATCAGATAGATCATTGCGGCTACCGCAGTGAGCCGCTCGCTGCGCTCGACGGCGCCCGGGGTCTCGAACGGCACGTCGGCGTCAGCGACGCGTGCTTTCGCACGGGTGATGCGCTGCTCCATCGCGGCTTCCGAGACCAGGAACGCGCGCGCGATCTGCTTGACGGTAAGGCCGGAGACGATGCGCAGCGCCAGCGCGATCTGCTGCGTCGCCGGCAGATCCGGATGGCAGCAGATGAACAACAGCCGCAGGATGTCGTCGCGATAATGCGAGCCGTCGAGCCGCTCGGCGATCTCGTCCTCGGCATCGCCGATGTCGGAGATCGACTGATCGTCCTCGGGCAGCGGCTCCTGCTTGCGGCTGCGCCTGATGTCGTCGATCGCCACATTGCGCCCGACCATGATCAGCCACCCCGCCGGGTCGCGCGGCGGGCCGTGTTGCGGCCAGCTTTTCAGCGCGCGCAGGCAGGCGTTCTGAAAGGCTTCCTCCGCGGTATCAAGGTTGCGGAAATAGCGGAGCAGCGCGCCGACCGCCTGGGGACGCGCCGAGGTCAGCGCGGAATCGATCCAGGCGGTGTCGGTCAAGCGGGAACCCTCCCGGGCGAGAACATGCCGACGGGACGGATCTCATAGGCGCCGCCGGGGTTGGCCGCGCCTAGCTCGCGCGCGACGTCGAGCGCCTCGTCGAGGTTCTTGCAGTCGATGAGATAGAAGCCGAGCAATTGTTCCTTGGTCTCGGCATAGGGCCCGTCGATGACCAGCGGCGGATCGTCCTTGCGCAAGGTCGCCGCCGCTGTCGTCGGCAACAGCCGCGCCACCGGGCCGAGCCGGCCCTGCCTGGCGAGCTTGTCCTGCACCACCGACAGCTTTTTCATGACCGCGGCGTCCTGTTCCTTGGTCCAGGAACCGACGAAGTCTTCATCGTGATAGCAAAGAATGGCGTAAAGCATGCGGGGGCACTCCGTTCATCTTTAGGAACGAACGAGTATGCCCGCAGCCGACATGCCAGCGGAAGATATTTTAGCCGAAAGCCGCGGTGATGAATCTCTCAGGCGAGCGCCATCCTTAAGACATCACCGCGACAAGGAGAAACGGGCGGATTACCAGGAGATGCCGTATTTCGCCGCGATCCGGCGTGCTTTCGCCTCGTCGCTTTCGTGGTGCTTGGCTTGAACCTTCTTCGCCGGCTTGGCAGCCTGCGACGGTGCGGCTTCGGGCGCGGTTGCCGTTTCAGGCTTGGGGGCATCGGGCTTGGCGACCTCGGTCGGGGCGGCCGGCGTGTCGTTGGCAGCCAGCACCAGGCCCCGGCTCTGGCCGGCCTGAACTGAGGCGGAAGCCAGCAGCAGGGCCGAAATCAGGATCAATTTGCGCATGTAAGTCTCCTTTGTGTGATGAAACGGAGACTAAACGCCGCCCCTGATCTGGTATGTGGTGCAGATCACGTTGGATTTTGGGGGCAAAGCAATGGGTAAAGGCGCGCTGGCGCTATTGGTGCATGGCGGAACCGAAAACTGGTCGCCGGAACGGTGGAAGGCCCGGTTCGACGAGGTGTGCCCCGACCGGCGCGTCCTGCTGTTGCCCGGCGCGGACTTCGATCCAACCGAGGTTCACTATGCCGCGGTCTGGAAGCCTGATCCCGGCGAATTGGCGGGATTTCCGAACTTGCGGGTGATCTTCAACCTCGGCGCCGGGGTCGACGCGCTGATGGCGGATTCCTCGTTGCCGAAGGTGCCGCTGGTCCGCGTCGCGGTTTCCGATCTCACCAACCGGATGACGGAATATGTCGTGCTGCACGTCTTGATGCATCACCGGCAGGAGCTCTATTTGCGGAACTCGCAGCGCGAAAAACGATGGGCGCCCAAATTCCAGTGGCCGGCAAGCGCGGTGTCGGTCGGCATCATGGGGCTCGGCACGCTCGGCGCGAATGCGGCCGAGGTGCTCAAACGCATCGGCTTTCGCGTCGCCGGCTGGAGCCGGAGTGAACGGCAGATCGACGGTGTCAAATGCTTTCACGGCAGGCCTCAGCTCGAAGCGTTTCTGCGGCAGACCGACATCCTGGTCTGCCTGCTGCCGTTGACGCCGGATACACGGCATATTCTCAACCGGGATCTCTTCGCGAAATTGAACCGGAATGGTCCGATCGGCGCGCCGGTCGTGATCAATGCCGGACGCGGCGGCTTGCAGAACGAAGCCGACATTCTGGCTTGCCTTGACGACGGCACGCTCGGGGCGGCGTCACTGGATGTGTTCGCCGGGGAGCCGCTGCCGCCGGACAGTCGGTTCTGGACCCATCCGAAGGTCGTGCTGACCCCGCACAACGCGGCCGACACCGATGCCGACGAGATCTCGAAATATGTGGCGCGGCAGATCGAACGGTTCGAGGCCGGCGGCACACTGGAAAACGTCGTCGATCCCGCGCGGGGATACTAACGATTGTCGTCCCGACGTTCGCCGGGACGACCTAAATTGAGCGATCCTCAACGCATCGCCGCGACGATTTCGGCGAGGCGGTCGTAGGCCGGGGTCACGCCGCGCTCGATACCCGAATTGAGATGGCCGTCGCGATTTTCCTTGCTGCCATGAAGGATGGTCGTGGTCAGCCTGGTCCTGCCACCGATGTCGGCGAAGGCCGACGTCACCTGGTATTCGGGGGTGGTGAATTCCGGCAAAACGATGCGTTCGATGAACACCACGCGTTCGGGCCGCACGACTTCGCGGTAGCTGCCCTGCAAGGTGGTCTCGCGGCCTTCAGGCGAACGCAGGGTGAAGCGATAGGTGCCGCCGACCCGCAGATCGATCTCGCAAACCGTCATCGGCATCTCGGCGCATCCGAGCCAGTGCCTGACATGCTCCGGCTGCGTCATGGCGTCGAACACCAGATGCCGCGGCGCGTCGAACGTCCGCGTCATGACGATTTCAAGATCCGACGGGGTGGTGATCTCCATGGCCTTATTTACTCTTGCGTCCATGCTGCTTCTCCTTGTTCGGCTTCTGCTTGGTTCGCGGTTTGGCCTTCACGCTCTCCTTGGCCTTCAATTCCTCCAGGTAATCGTCGAGGCGATGGAAGCTCTCATCCCAGAACCGCCGGAAATTCCCGAGCCAACCATCGACCTCCCTCAGCGAAACCGGCGCGATGCGGCAGGGACGCCATTGCGCCTCGCGCGAGCGCGAGATCAGGCCGGCATGTTCCAGCACCTTGAGATGTTTCGAGATCGCCGGAAGGCTCATGTCGAACGGCTCGGCCAATTCCATCACCGAGGTTTCACCGAGCGCGAGCCGCGACAGGATCGCCCGCCGCGTCGGATCGGCGAGCGCCGCGAACGTCGTGCTGAGTGGATCGGACGTCACCGTGTTTAGCCCCTTGGTTAAATAACCTATAGGTTAAATACAAAACGACGCCGGTGCTGTCAAGTGCGTCTGTTGCGGGCGAATAAAGGTAGATCAGGCGGCGCCGGGCGCGCCGCACATCACATCGATGGCGCCCTTGACGATCGCTTCCAATTCCTTGCGCGGCACCCGGGCGCGGGCGCGGATCGCGATGGTATGGATGGTGGCCGAAGCCAATTGCGCCAGCACCACAGGATGGGCCGACGGCGGCAGCTCGCCTCTTTCCTTGCCAAGCCGGAAACAGGCGGCAAACGCCTTGTCGAGCTCGACCAGACCTTCCTGCACCATGCCGCGAATCTCGGAATCGAACACCGCTTCCGAGGTCGCTGTCATGACCGTGAAGCAGCCGCGCGGCCCCAACTCGCCGGAGAGATAAATGTCGAGCGCCACCGCGTAGATTCCCGCGAGACGTTCGCGGACCGGCATCTCGTCGCGGAAAATGTCGATCATGGCGGCGCGGGCATCGTCGCGATAGCGCTGATAGCTCTTGATATAGAGCTCGCGCTTGTCGCCGAACGCGCCGTAAAGGCTCGGCCGGTTCATGCCGGTCGCCGCACTCAAATCGTCGAGCGAGGTTGCGGCAAAGCCATCCCTGCGAAAGAGATCGAGCGCCTTGCCGAGGGCGATGTCCGGCTGGTAGGCGCGCGGCCTGCCGCGGCGTTTTGGCGTAGCCGGCGCGTCCGGTTTTGGCGATAGCAGCGCCTTTTTACTTTTTTGTACCATTTCGCAAAAAATTCCTTGACCGGATTTATATTATGCGAGACAGTATAAAAATCAATCCCGACCCAAGGTTCTATCGAGAGGCTCCCGAGAACCTTGGGCCAAACCGCCAAGGAGGCATCCATGGACCTTTATTTCTCGCCGCTCGCCTGCTCGCTGGCAACCAGGATTTCGCTGTATGAGGCCGGCGCCGAGGCGAACTATCTCGAGGTCGATCCCAAGACCAAGCTGGTGCAGAACGACGGCTCGGATTTCTTCAAGGTCAACCCGCTTGGCCTGGTGCCGACGCTGCGCACCGATGACGGGCTCGTGCTCACCGAGAACGCGGCAATCCTGCAATATGTCGCCGATCGCTTCCCGCAAGCCGGCATCTCAACCGGCCCCGGCATGGAGCGCAGCCGGTTGCACCAATGGCTTTGCTTCATCGGCACCGAACTGCACAAGGGCCTGTTCGTACCCGTGCTCGATAAGAAGGCGCCGCAAGAGGTGAAGACCTACATCCTCGGCAAAGGTCTTTCACGGCTCGATTATCTCGAGAACTACCTCAAGGGCCGCGAATTCCTGCTCGACCATTTCAGCGTTGCGGATGCCTATCTCGTCACCGTCATCAACTGGACCATGGCAACGCCGCCGATCGAGCTCGCCAAATGGCCGGCGGTGAAAGCCTATTACGAGCGGCTGCGGGCGCGGCCCTCTGTCGCGAAGGCGATCGCGGAAGAGTTTGAGCTGTACAAGGCCGAACTCGCCCGCCACAAGGCGGCGGCGTAAGGCAGTTCGCGTAGGGTGGGGAAAGCGACTTGTCCGCCGTAGCTCAAACGAGCGAAGGCGGAAGCGTGCCCACCGTTCAAAAGGCACTCGTCGATCGCGGGTGGTGGGAACGGCGCAGATGCGCCTTTGCCCACCCTACTGATTGCGGACGTCCTAGGCGTCCCGCTGCTGGCTGGACGGGACCTTCTCGGTCGGGAATATGCTCTCGTACATCGCCCGCGCCTCTCGAACGAGACGCGCCCGCTCGAGTGCAGACTTCGGGATGAACTGTATGACGTCGCCCATGACGTGCGCTCCAAGGCTCAATAAATATTCCACCAACATCTGGTTTTAGACCTTCCGGGTTAAAAGACCCTCCCTCATCACGAGTAAGTTGTTCTGCGTGGACGACCTCCCGCAAAAACCCCGTCTCCGGCGAGGCGGAAGGAACAGGAAAATTTTGCGGGTCTCGTGGCCAGCCGCCGCCCAGGCCTCCCCTGCTAG
>Ga0070717_10000462_pt1 | contig 25844 bp, 24 predicted proteins | sample LARL113metaG_FD_71366 | JGI IMG/M metagenome (GOLD analysis project Ga0070717, IMG submission 71366) | Corn, switchgrass and miscanthus rhizosphere microbial communities from Kellogg Biological Station, Michigan, USA - LAR L11-3 metaG | ecosystem: Host-associated > Plants > Roots > Rhizosphere ...
GTACAGGAGATGGCGGCCGATTGATCCATCAGGGCATCGGTTATGGTGGGCAGTGCAGGACTCGAACCTGCGACCTCCTGCTTGTAAGGCAGGCGCTCTAACCAACTGAGCTAACCGCCCCTCGTACTTTGCGCGACCAGACGGGCGCGCCGTTCGGAACTTAGTTTGAGGGGAATCCCCGCGAACCACTTCTCCTCGAGTATACGCGAGCTTTGAAAAAACCTTCAAACGCAGTGGTCGAACGCTCGACCATCGTGCACTCATCAGAGAACGAACGCACGCGCGCCCCTGCTAGACTTGCTCGGTGCGGCGTTTGATCGTCAACGCAGATGACTTCGGCTACACATCGGGCATAAACCGGGCCATCGTAGAGGCTCACTCGTATGGCGTCGTTACCTCTTCAACGCTCATGGCCAACGCTCCCGCTTTCGCAGAAGCGACTCAGCTGGCAAAGACACTCCCGAGACTGAGCCTCGGTTGCCACGTGGTGCTGATTGATGGCCGGCCCGTTCTTGGCGCCGAGCAACTTCCCTCTCTTACCAGCGGCTCACAGTTCCGCGATGGACTCATTGCGTTCGCTGCGCGCGCGATCTCAGGGCGCATCGACGCCGATCAAGTTGCCGCCGAAGCCACGGCGCAGATTCGCAAACTTCAATCCGCAGGAATCACGGTTTCTCACATCGACACTCACAAACATACTCATCTGTTCCCCCAAATTCTCCGTCCGTTGCTCCGCGCCGCAGGGGCTTGCGGAATTCGTGCTGTGCGCAATCCCTTCGGACCGCGCCTGCCGCTGCGATCCAGCCACCTTCTGGCGCGTCCGGGTCTTTGGGCTCGCTACGCCGAGGTCCGCGTCCTCGGCAGCTTCGCCGGAAAGTTTCACGACGCGGTCGATCGCGAGGGCTTCATCACGCCCGACGGGACAGTCGGCATCGTAGTCACAGGAGCTCTTGACGAAACGCTATTCCACGCGATCGCCCGCAGCATTCCCCAAGGCACATGGGAATTCGTTTGCCATCCCGGCTACAACGACCCAGACCTGCAACAGTCCGAAACCCGCCTGCGCCAATCGCGAGAGACCGAACTTCGCGTCCTGACCCTGCCCGCCGCCCGCGAGGTGCTCTTGCAGGAAAGCATTGAGCTAATTTCCTATCGCGAATTCGGGACAAAACCGCAAATGTAAACTCATCCACCTGAAGCGGACTCACCACGCAAGGTACTGTCGTAACCTTCCAAGATAACTTTAAGTAGTATTATCTCGGATATAACCTCCTTCTTAGGCTGGAGGTTCTCCGCTCATGTCGGCCCAAGGTGCAGCTCCGCGCGCGACCCTGGACTTAAAGGTCCGGGTATGGGGCATGGGCGCCAATAACCAACCGTTCTTTCAGAATGCCATGGCGCAGAATATCAGCGTCACCGGGGCCTGCATCTACGGCATCGAGCCTGAGTTGAAAGTCGGCGATGTCATCGGCGTGCAGTACGAAGGCAAGAAAGCGCGCTGCCGAGTGGTTTGGGTGGTCGATGCAGGAGCACTGAAGAAGACGCAGGTCGGAGTGCAACTGGTCGCGGAGCAGGAGTGTCCGTGGGCAGCCGCTCTTCCCTCGGATTTGAAAGTCGACGAGCGGACCACGCAGCAGCACGACAATCGCAGGAAATTCGTTCGCCACAAGATCTCGCATCCTTTGGAGTTGCGCGACGAGCGCGTCAACACACCGCTGCGGGTGAATGCTACTGACATCAGCGGGAATGGCTGTTATGTAGAAACTGTTATGCCTCTGGTGGTCGCCACTGCCCTGCGAGTGGACTTATGGATCGAGGAGGAGCACCTCTCGTACGGCGCCATCGTCCGAACTCGCGATCCCGGCGTTGGAATGGGCATTGAATTTACAGGCATGCCCGAAGAGGCCAAGAAGCGCTTCCAGGCTCACCTCGACAAGCTTGACCCTCCGGCGTTACTCAGCCCCAAACAGGGCGAATAACGACTAATCTACGCCCATCGCCCGCGTCCCCTCATGTAAAATCTGCAACCACTGCGTATTCCAGCCATCGAATCAGCATCGAGAAGGCGGCCTCTCGCACATGAAGATCGGAATCACCTGTTATCCCACGTATGGCGGCAGCGGCGTCGTCGCTACGGAACTGGGTCTGGAGTTGGCGCAGCGCGGGCACGAAATCCATTTCATTTCTTACGCGCAGCCTATCCGCCTGCGAGGTGAGGAACCCAACATCCACTATCACGAAGTGGAAGTCTCCCGTTATCCGCTTTTCGATTATCCGCCGTACGATCTGGCGCTCGCGACCCGCATGGCCGAGGTCGCTCAGCTTTACGATCTCGACCTATTGCACGTGCATTACGCCATCCCGCATTCGGTGAGCGCTCTGCTGGCGCGGCAGATGCTCGCCTCGGGACCCCGCGGGCGTCGCCTGCCCTTCGTTACAACTTTGCACGGCACCGACATTACGCTGGTTGGACTTGATCGTTCATATCTACCGATTACGCGATATTCGATCGAGCAAAGCGATGGCGTGACCGCGATTTCCAACTACCTGCGCGACCGCACTCAGCGCATCTTTGACGTGAAGAACAGCATTGAAGTGATTTACAACTCGGTGAATTGCGACGTCTACTCCCGCAACCAGGAAACGAACGCAGAAATGCGCAGGGAGTACGCACCGAACGGCGAGCGCGTCCTGGTGCATCTCTCGAACTTCCGTCCAGTAAAGCGTCTTACCGACGTGATTGAAATCTTCGACCGCGTCCACAAAACGATTCCATCAAGGCTGCTACTGATTGGAGATGGCCCAGACCGCTCGGTCGCTGAGTGGCTGGCCGTGCAAAAAGGTATTCATAGTGATGTGCTGTTTCTGGGCAAGCAGGATCAGATTCAGGAGAAGCTCGCCATCGCCGACATCATGCTGCTTCCGAGTGAACTGGAATCGTTTGGCCTTGCGGCGCTGGAGGCCATGGCATGCGAGGTGGTTCCGATTTCCACCCGTGCGGGCGGCGTGCCCGAAGTCATCGATCATGGCAAATCCGGTTACCTCGCCGACGTGGGCGACGTCGAGACCATGGCGCGATACGCGATCGAATTGCTCACCAATGAGCAGCAACTGCGGGAGATGGCGAAGCAGGCGCGGGCAGTCGCGATGGAACGCTTCTGTTCCACCAAAATCGTAAAGCAGTACGAGGATTTCTACCGGCGCGTGCTCGAGCGCTCGGCATAAAAGCCTTCGGGAACGGAACTCGCAGCCTCCACCAGAGGCAGCCGAATGCGGATCAGCGTTCCCTTCCCTTCCTGACTGTCGATGGTCATGCGCGCCGTATCGCCATAGAGCACTTGCAGCCGTTCCGAGATGTTCGCCATGCCGATACCCATCCCCGTCCAACTGCTGCTTGCTTCCAAATGCGCGCCGCCCATTCCCACTCCATCGTCCTCGACTTCGATGATGAGACGCGAATCGACGACGCGGCTGCGCAAATAAACGCTGCCTCCCTCGACCTTCGGGGCCAGTCCGTGCTTGATGGAGTTCTCCACCAGCGGCTGCAGCAGCATGCTGGGAACGACCACGTCGAGCGAAGCGGGATCGAAATCCTTGACCACTCGCAGTTTGTCCCGCCCAAACCGTATGACCTCGATGTCGAGATAGTTGTCGATGAATTCGAATTCTTCGCGTAAAGGTGCAAAGGCCTCGCCGCTATTGAGCAGGCGCCGCAAAATCGCCGCCAGCTTGAAGATCACGTTCCGCGCCATGTCGGGATCGAAGCGCACCAGCGAAGAGATCGAGTTCAGGGTGTTGAATAAGAAGTGCGGATTGATCTGGTTCTGCAACGCCTCCATGCGCGCATGCAGCAGGAGACGCTCCTGTTCCTCCAGCTTGATCTGGATCCGCACGCTGTTAAAAATCTTTAGCTCGATGCCGATCGCTGCAATGCTCGCCGCGTAGATCGCGCTGTAGACCCAATAGTTATCAGGACTCTCGAGGCTGAAAATCGAGTGTGGGAAGTACTGCGACAACTCGGTCTGAGTGAAACGCAAGCCCACCACAGTCCAGAAAAACATCACCTGCCAATCGAACAAGCGCGGGCGCGGCAGGTTGCGTCGGATAATGCGAAAAATACTTTGGTCGATGAACGGCGAGAACGACCAGATGTCGTCCTTTTCGGCAGCCATGGTGCGCAATTGGCCCGCGAGAAATCCGCAAAGAACGTCGAACGGCATCGCCGCCCACTCTCCGTGCAGCATCGCGGGAATGCCCATGAGTACGCCGCCCAGAGATCCCGCCAGGCGTCCGCCGATCACTCCCAAAAGAAGGCTGGTTTCAAAGCTCACGTCTCCCGCTGCGAAGCTCTTCTGCGAAATGCGAGTCCACACGCCCACCATGATCGGCAGGCCAAACCAAAGCACCAGATAGAATTTCTGCCCGAAGGTGCGTTCTTCGCGAAACAACAACGACTTGAATTCCTTGGAACGCACCAGGGTGCTGGAAACGGCCGCAGCTACGCCCAGCCGAAACAGCAAATTGAGAAGAATGAGCCGCGGTTCCATGAGATTCGTGTGTCGGCCCAATTATCGGCGGCGATAAGGGACGACCAGAAAACTGTAGCACGACTGCGGCACTCAATATCCTTTCTACATGCGTTTTGCGGGAGTCTTCCTTCGCGATCACCCGTCGCAGCCGGGAACTTCTGTCCGCTCACCGGAGTCTTAAGCACTGTAAATGAAGCCGCGGGCTCCAACGGAGGATAGAAAATGTGCCCTCGCATGCTGATGCTGTTCGCGGCACTCGGGGCGAGTATTCCACTGCCCGCGCAGACTCAGGTGCCTCAACCACAGACTGCCCGCCAGGCACTCATTGAAATGTTTCTGGGCAACGAGTCCGATGCATTTGCCAAACATCTCCCCGACGCGGCACGCAAACTTCTGGTGCACGACGAGAACGGGCTATATTCATCTGCAGTTTTTCGTATGGCTACGTTCGGCCGCCAAATGACGTTACGCGGTGAACGAACCGAGATCTTCGACTCTGGTTCGACGATACTGACCAGTCCTCAAGGTCAAAGCGACCGACTTGAAGTGGCCGTCGAACGCGACAGCATGGCTGGTGAAAACGACGAAATTGAACTCTCCGTTCACCTCTACCACGATGGACGAGAGAAATCGCTTTCCGTCATACCGCGGTTGATCTTCACTCTGAAGCCGGAAAAAGGCATTTGGCGGCTGCTTGAGGTCACCGCGTCCGAGCGCGTGCCCCTCACCGATCCGGACTATCTCAGCGGGCTGCGTCAACAACAACAAGAAGCAAATGAATCTGCAGCCCAAGGCCGTATCGGCATCATCCTGGCCGCCGAGACAGGCTACGCCGACCAGCACCCGGACCGCGGTTACACTTGTACGCTGCCGAGTCTTTTCGCACGGGAACTGAATGACAATACTTCAGACGACAATTCTGAGGTGCCCCAACTTTACTACGATCCCGGCCAGGGAAGCAGCGAATGGAATGGATACCGCTTCGCACTCACCGGGTGTGAGGGATCCCCGGGGGCGAAGTTCCAGATCACAGCTGTGCCCGTCGACCCAGACGCCGGTACGAAGACGTTTTGCGCCGACGAATCTGGAACGTTGAAATCTCTGACGGGCAGAAACATTTCCGCTTGCTTCAGCCGCGGCGAGGTGGTGAGTTCTGCAAACATTTCGGGGATTGAAATGAACCAGTAGCTCCGATTCTTTACCCGTACGCCAATTCCTTCGCCCGCTGCGCCGCTTTCACCACGGCTTTGATGAGCGTCACGCGCAGCTTCCCTTCCTCCAGTTCCATAATCGCATCAATAGTGCAGCCGGCCGGCGTCGTGACTGCGTCCTTCAGCAGTGCCGGATGATCTCCGGTCTCGAGTACCACGCGCGCGGCTCCCATCGTGGTCTGCGCCGCCAGCAGCGTCGCGATGTCCCGGGGCAGGCCCACCTTCACCCCCGCTTCCGCCAGCGATTCGAGAATGATGTAGATGTAAGCCGGACCGCTCGCCGAAAGCGCCGTCACCGCGTCCATGTGTTTCTCGTCGACCACCACCGTCCTTCCCACCACGTCAAACATGTGGCAGGTCAGCGCAATGTCATCCGCGCTGGCGTGCTTGCCTTTGCTGATCGCAGTCATCCCGGCCCCCAGCAGGCAGGGAGTGTTGGGCATCGCACGGATCACCGGAACATTCGGCGGCAGATTTTTCTCGATCATCGAAGTTGGCACTGAAGCGGCCACCGACACAATGATCTGCTTTGGTGTAACGTGGCTGCTGATTTCGCGCACTACTTCTTCCACCACCTGCGGCTTCACTCCAATCACAATGATGTCCGCGCCTTTGGCGGCTTCCGCATTGTTGGTTCCAACTTTCACTTTCAGTTTCGCGCTCAGCGCCTTGGCGCGTTCCTCATGCGCCACCGTGGCGCAGGTCGACTTCGGCGAGAGCAGGCCGTCTTTCAGCAGTGCCTGCAGAAGAATGCCACCCATCTTGCCCGCGCCCAGGAATGCTACCTTCTTCCCTGCCAAAACATTTGCCATATTTTCCTCGGAACTTAGATAAGGCTTAACCACAGAGGTCACGGAGTTCACAGAGAACAACTAACCGCGGCGCTGCATCCAATTCCACGCGGTGGTCACCACCTCGGGCAATCCTCGAGTCGCCTTCCACTGCAACAGTGCCTGCGCTTTTGCCGGATTCGCGATCAGCCGCGGAGGATCTCCGGGTCTCCGCGGCACCATCTTACGAGGCACACGCTTTCCGGTCGCCTGCTCCACCGCAGAAATCACTTCCTGCACGCTCGCGCCCTCACCCGTCCCGAGATTGACAGCAAAACTCTCTTTCCCTGCCGCAAGTCGTTCGAGCGCATTCAAGTGCGCGCTCGCCAGATCGTTCACGTGAATGTAGTCGCGAACGCAGGTTCCATCCGGCGTGGGATAGTCCGATCCGAAAACGTGCAACTCAGGTCCCCGCCCCGCCGCGGCGCGCAGCGCCAGCGGAATCAAATGCGTCTCCGGATCGTGCAACTCGCCAATCTCTCCACTTTCGTCGGCGCCTGCCGCATTGAAGTAGCGCAGGCTGGCATAGCGGAACCCGTACGCGCGGTCATACGCCTCCAGCGCCTGCTCGAAGAACATCTTCGACACCCCGTAAGGATTCACGGGCTGGCGCGGAGTGTTCTCCTCGATCGGAACTTTTGCCGGCTCGCCGTAGACGGCGCACGTGGACGAAAAAATGATCTTCTTCACTCCCGCGTCCAGAGCCGCGTTGAGCAGGGAAAGCCCCCCCTCAACATTGTTATGAAAATATTTTTTTGGATTGGTCACCGACTCGCCGACATAAGCATGCGCCGCGAAGTGCATGATGGCATCGGCCCGCGGCAGCACGCGCCCCAACGCGGCCGAATCCAGCACATCGCCCTTGACCAGTTCGAAACCCGCTGCCAAAGTTTCATACCCGGTGCTGAGATTGTCGAAAATAATCACTTCGTGGCCCGCGCGCTTTAGCGCCCGAGCCGCATGACTGCCGATGTATCCAGCGCCACCAATTACCAGAACGACCACGTGATTTCCTTTCAACTGCTGGTTTCGAATGAATCGTGAGGCTCAGCGCGCCTTTTTGCACCGTGCGCCCAAAACAATTTCCAGTTTGATGTAGTACCGAATTATACGGGCTCCCGCGCCGAGCACGAGGATGTGCCCGAACTCGCCTCTCCCTCTCGCGATGGGCCTGCTAAGATGTGCCGATCCATCTTGGAGGTCTTTGTGGAAACCGAGCTGCCAGCAGATCCTGCACCGCATTCCAGATCTGCGTCCAACCTCGCGCCCGAACCAACGGCGCCGGTCCCGGTGCCGCCAGAAGCGCCGGCATATCGCGACCGCGGCACTGGGCTGGTCGTCTTCGGCGTGCTTCAAATCATCCTGGGACTGCTAGCCGCGCTGATGATCCCTTTGATCGCATTGGGTGCCTTCATGGCGCGTCTCGGACCGGGCGGCGCGATGCGTCCCGGCCAGTTCATCTCCTCAGTCGTCACCTACGCATCGCTGGCGGCCGCGTTCATCATCCTGGGCGTCGGCTCGATGCAGATGAAACGTTGGGCACATGCCCTCACGCTGGTCAGTTCCTGGTACGGGCTGATCACAGGCGCTCTGGTCACAGTCCTGATGACGGCGGCACTCCCGGTCGCCATGCGGAGCGCTCTGGCACAAGCGCAGCGAAATGCGCCAGGCCCCTCGCCAGCCCTACCTACGGGCGTAATGGCCGTTATCCTTACACTCATTATTATTTTTGCCGCGGTCTTTCTAATATTGGTGCCGATCGCCTTTATCATCTTCTACAGCCGCCAGGATGTCGCCGAGACCTGTCGCCGTCGCGATCCCATCGAGCGCTGGACCGAACGAACGCCGTTGCCTGTGCTCGGCGCCAGCGTTGTACTCGCCATCGGCGCAATATATCTGGTGCTGGTGGGTGTCACGACTCCGTTATTCCCGTTCTTCGGACGATATCTCACCGGAATCCCCGCCGCAGCGTGCTTTCTTGTTACGGCCGCTCTCGATGCGTACATCGCCGTCGCACTCTTTCGTCTGCAACCGATCGGCTGGTGGATCGCGGTCGTCACTGTGCCCATCCGTCTACTATCCATGGCGCTCACCTACTCCCGGGCCGATATGATGCAGGCCTATTCGAAAATCGGCATGACGGATGCGCAGTTGAAGGTGCTGAACTCGAATCCAATGTTTCGCGGGCACATCTTTCTATGGTGGGGTCTAACCTCGATGGTCGTGCTTTTCGGCTACCTGCTGTGGCTCAAGCGATATTTCAAAACTGCGGCATCCGCGCCCGCAGATACGCTTCAAACGCAGGCTGGTTGAGCGGCAGCTATCGGTTAGGATTTCGACCTCAAGATTCTGTGGAGGACTGTATGGCCGAGCAACTTGCCGACAAGAAATGCGTACCGTGCCGCGGAGGCGTTCCGCCACTCAAAGGGGAAGAACTGGAAAAATTACACCGGAGCGTCCCCAAGTGGTCAGTCTACGATGAACATCATCTTCACCGGGAGTTCAAGTTCCCGGATTTCAAGCAGGCGCTGGATTTCGTCAATCGCGTGGGAGCAGTAGCCGAGGAGCAAGGACATCATCCGGACATTTTGCTGGCATGGGGTAAGGCCGCAATCACGCTGTGGACGCACAAGATTGACGGCCTGACCGAGAGCGATTTCATTATGGCGGCGAAGATTGACCGCCTAAACAAAGATTAAACTGACGTGACGAATCTTCGAGCGACAGAGACGTCCTTACGCCGCCCGGCCGATTGGATCTGACGGTAGCGTCACCAACCCATCCAGCAGCGCCAATCCGAAAACGGACACGGGCATCATGTAGCTGGAGTAGAACGGTATCGGCCAAACCTGCTGCCTCATTTCTGGCGTAAGCCAGAGGAAAGCAAGACTTAATCCCATCGTGGCAAACCACGACCACACGACCAACAAGTACCCGATCGCGCGAGCCCGTCGCACTGCCGGCAGAATGCGGTCACCCACACTCTCGCTCCGTAACAGAGCTAAGATCGCAGGCGCTAGCAGTATCTGGTTGTAAAACACCGATATGGGAACGACGACTACGGTCAGGGCCATTAACAGTCCGACGGCCTGTCCGAATTCCGCACTGGATGCCGGTTTTCGTCGCAGCGTCCATAAATAGAAGGCGCAGGTTAAAACGCACGCCACCCAGAGAATCCTTCCTACGACGCGACCAAACAGGTCGCTCAATGCAGACTGGCCGTGCGTGTACTGGCGATATTGCCCGATCCCCTCGACGAACATCCGCAACCACTCTGGCAAGAGCAGTTGCGCTCCACCCAGCAGTAGCAACATGACCACTCCAAACCCAAACACAAGTCGTCGCCGCGACCGCCAGTCGCTGCCTGCCCAGATTAACAGCCACAAGACCAGTGGCCACGCCAGTTGCGGTTTAATCGTTGCCAGTGCCAGCAGCCCTCCCGCCAGCAGTAGCCATCCTCCCGCCAAGCATGCGCAACACCCCGCAAGCAATCCCGCGACCGGCAGGCTGAGTTGCTGCAGCTTGATCCCCTGCACCATCGGCAGCCAGCCAAGCATCAGAATGATAAAAATCGCTATGGTTCCGCACGGCGGCCTCCAACGCAGAACATACAGCCATAGCAACACTGTGACCACCGCGAACGCGAAGAGCAGCCATCGAAAGCCGTTCCGTACCACGTCAAACGGCAGATCAACAATGGGCGCAATCAGAAACACAACGTACGCCGGATACGCAAATCCCTGCTGGTCCTTGGGGTCCTCGGCGCGCGTTGGGTCCAACGGCCTGCCGTAATATCCCTGCTGAATCTCGCGCGTGATCTCAGCGCTATAGGGGTTGCGCCCATGCCGGAGCAGTTCGCGCGCGCCCAGCCAACGCGGATAGAGATCCGAAAGATTGCCGCGCGGCCGGCCATGTGCAATCGCATCGGCAATCTGTTGCGGCCTCAGAATCCAATTCATGTAAAACCACGTGCTCGCCGAGGCCGCGACGGCCAACGCGAGTCCGACAACTAATGGCGGGTGCTTCCGCAAAGTAGAATGCTTTCCCTTCCACCAGCTCCAACCGCGACTTCAACACGAACCGCTTCATGTTACAACTGTGTGGACAACAATCTACCTCATGCGATGGCGCATTGCAGTATCGGCCGCAATCGGCTTTGCCGCGGGTGCATTCTGCTGGTTCGTGATGAAACGTCTCCATCAGGATGCCGCCGACTTCCGTTGGGCCCTGCATCTCGCGCATCGCCTGCTGGCGCGGCAGAATCCCTACGATACGCCGCTCGAACAATATCCGCTCACTGCGGCGCTCTTCGCTTTTCCATTCGTGCGTCTGCAGCCTGAACTTGCCGCGGGATTGTTCTGGGGAATCAGTTCATTCGCTCTCGCCTTGGGCCTCACGCGACACGGCTATACTCGCCTTCTCATCTTTCTTGCTTATCCCTATTGGGCAGGACTGCTCACCGTGCAGTGGTCTCCGCTGATCGCAGCCAGTGCGTTCTTTCCGTTGCTGTTGCCCGCAACCATGGCGAAGCCCCAAGTCGGATTGCCGGTCTTTCTCACGCGCTTCAGCCGGCGCGGACTCGTGGCATGCATCGTCATCGGCCTCGCGAGCCTCGCCCTAATGCCCAACTGGCCTTTGCTCTGGCTCCGCCAGACCAGAAACTACGAGCACTACATTCCAATCCTCGCTCTTCCGGGAGAGCTACTGGCCCTGGCACTGCTGCGATACCGGAATCGCGATGCGCGGCTTCTTTTTGTCTCCGCGGTCCTGCCCCAGCGCTGGTTCTTCGACAGCTTCATCCTCTGGCTGATTCCCCAATCCCGCCGCGAAATCATCTGGACCGTCTTCTTAAGTTGGGGAGCGGGAATTTGGCGTTGGTATTACATCCCGCACAGCTTAACCGAAGTTGGACGCATCACCGTGATTTTCCTCTATCTGCCCATGCTGGCGGTCGTGCTCTTGCGAAAGCGAGAAGACAACGTCTCGACCGTCGGCGCTGGCCGTCCGACTTCCGCATGAATATTTCGACCGCCTCCTCAGTCGATATGGCAACGCACACGCCGATCAAGTCGCGCTACTGGCACTACTGGATCGGTCTTCTATTGGCTCTCGCCCTGATTCCGGTTCTGCGTTTCGAGAACCTTCCTGTCAAGTTCGACTTGATCACACTCGGTGTAGCCTACTGGATTTTGCTGGCCGCGCAGTCTATTTTCGCGGCCGTGCTTCTCGGCCTGTTCGGCTTGCCTGGCGAGCAAGTACTAAAGCCCTTCCTGGCGCGGTATCGAGAGAACCCGCTGCGCATTATTTCCTTGCTTTTGTTCTTCGCTATTCTCGTCTGGTCCACCGGTTGGCTGCGAGCATCGGTCCTCACCGTCGACGCTGTCGCGTTGCTTGAGCTACTTAACCGGCAGAAAGCGCCGGGACTACTCCATGCCGCAGTCGCAGTTCTCACGCCAGCCGCCTATCTGTTCTTTGGATTTCTCATCGTGCTCGCTTACAACAACGTTATTGTCTCGGTGCGCAACAACTTCGCCACCGACCCGGCTCTGGCCGCCATCGATTACTGGCTGCTGCGTAGCCACTCGGTTTCCGAACTCTGTCACTGGGCCTTGCAAGAGTTCCCGCTCGGGTTTTTCAAAACTTTGGAAGTTATCTACTTTGGAATGTTTCTCCAGATCGGAGCCACTCTCATCTTTCTGTCTCTCAACGAAGGAAAAATGCGCGCGCTTCAGTTTGTCGGGACGATCCTGATGTCCTACTACCTCGCCCTCATCATCTTTTATATCTGGCCCGCGCAAGGGCCCTATACTCTCTGCCCCGCTCACTTTTCGCGCTTTCCCACCAGCCTGCAGTCCTACTCCATTCAATCGACGCTTATCCCACACGCGCTCGCCCTGTTTCACCATGCGCGCATCACTCGAATTTCCACCGATTATTTCATCGCTTTTCCGTGCATGCACATCGTGCAACCGATCATCGTACTGTGGTTTTTGCGGCCATGGCGGAGAATCTTCCTCGCCCTCGCCGCGTACGATCTATTTCTGGTTGCCGCTATCCTGATGCTCGAAATGCACTATGTGATCGACATTCTTGTCGCCCTGCCCGTCGCCGGGCTGTCCATTGCGCTTACAGCTGGACCCTTCCGCAGCGAGAACGTCGCCGCACCATCGAACCGGACTGGGTCATGAAGAGTTTTCCTATCTCAAAGGCTGTCTGCTGGCTGTTCCTCAGCCTTATTTCGGCCGAAAGCATGGCTCACTACGTCACAAAGATATGGGGTGCCAACCAGCCGCCGCATTTCAACGATCTTTACGCCAGCTGGTGGGCAGCGCACGAACTTCTGCTGCACGGCACTAATCCCTATTCACCGTCGGTGGCACACGAGATTCAAGCTGTAATCTACGGCGCATCGGTGAATGCAGGTTCGCCCGACGATCCCTCAGGCATCGGCGGAGGATTTGCATATCCCCCCTACATCGCACTGCTCTTGTGGCCTACGATCTACTTGTCATTTTCCGCCGCACAAAAGTTATTCTTGTGCGTCTCAATCCTCACCGCACTAGCCAGCTTGCTGGTCTGGTTGCGTTTGCTGCGGTTCCGATGGTCACTATTAACCTGGCTCACGGTAGCTATTTTCACTTTCGGCAGCTTCCCGGCATCGCAAGCGATCAAGCTGCAGAACCCAAGCCTGCTGGCCGCCTCCCTCATAGCGATCGCGCTGTTCCTGCTCTCCACCGATCATTTCATTCTCGCCGGGAGCTTACTGGCAGCCTCCACATTCAAACCGCAGTTTCCATTTTATTGATTCCCTGGCTTGCTCTGTGGACGATAAGCAACTGGCGCCGAAGCCGTGCCTTGGCGTGGAGCTTTCTCACCACCATGTTGCTGTTGGTTGTCATTAGTCAATGGTTGGTGCCGGGCTGGATCTCGAGCTTCCTGAACATCACCCGCTCCTATCTTCGCTACACCTACGGTCACTCCGTGCTCGACGTTTGGTTCGGACAGAAGTGGGGCATCGTGGTCGCAGTTGGCCTCGTGCTTGCGGCGTTCGCGTTCTGCTGGAGGCATCGGGCACAACCAGCCGATTCCTCGACTTTTCTTGTTGCGACAAATCTGCTGCTGGCATTGACTTTAATCGTCATTCCGACCTTGGCTCCCCACGCGCACCTACTCTTGCTTCCCGGTTTCTTGTGTCTGCTTCGGGGTCGAGCATCGCTCTCGTCCTCCGGACCGATCTCGAGACTGGTCTGGGCCGCCACTTGGGGGGTGCTGGGTTGGCCATGGATCGCCTCCTTCGGCCTGTTGCTGGCCGCGATTCGGCTCCCCGAATCCGCGTTGCTGCGCTATTGGCAGATCCCGCTCTATACCAGCCCGCTCTTGCCTGTGGTGGTTTCTCTGGCGCTCGGCTGTTTACTGCGCATCGCCGACAAAGTAGGCCATCCTGAATCCCCGTCTCTTACGTCAGGTCTTTAAGGCCTTCGGCCCCACCCGCCCTAAGTCCCCGAAACCCTGCAAAGGCCTTATGAGAGCAGGATTCTTTTTCACCCAGGTATGCAATAAATTACGACTTTTTCGTCATATTGCAGGGTATGATTACCTAGCAGAGTCGACAAATCCTCAGCTGTCCGTCCCAGAAGCTGCGGGTGCGTCCCACTCGATCTCAAGAAAATCAGGGAAAAAGGGGCCTTTCTATGGAGCTTGTAAGCAGACTTTGGTGCGACCAGCAGGGACAGGATATCGCGGAGTATGCCGTCATGTTGGCGGTAATCCTGGTCATTGTCGTTGGAACTGTCCGGCTCATCGGATCCAATGCCAATAACGTTTTCTCCTCGGTCGCCAGTTCCATCCAATAGAAAACAACCCGGATTGAGGAGCAAGGCTGCACATCCTCTGTTTGCGGCAGCGCACGACTTTTTGGTTTCTGAGAGGGCTGTATGAACCGCACACGTTTACTGATGATCGGAGTCCTGGCACTTGCGCTGGGCTTCCTGGCAAGTGTTTATGTCTACCGCAGCTTACAGTCGAGGTCGGGCGTTAGTGCCGACTCCGGCGTCGATGTGATTGTGGCCGCCGACGACCTGCAAGTCGGAGCGCGGGTGGAAGAACGCGACATCAAAATTATTAAAATCCCTGCCGCCGACTTGCCCCCCGGCTCGCCCAGAAGGCGTTCTGACGTGCTGGGACACGGCGTCATTGTCCCCATCTCGAAGGGCGAATTCATTCTGCCCAACCGCCTGGCCGGCGAGAATGCCGGGGCCGGACTTCCGTCGCTGATCCCACCCGGCATGCGCGCCGTTTCCGTGCGGGTGAATGAGATCGTTTCGGTCGCTGGATTCGTGACCCCCGGAACCCGCGTCGACGTCCTGCTGACGGGCACTCCCGCGGGAAACGCTGAGCCTCAGACCACCACCGTTCTGCAAAACGTCGCCGTCCTCGCCTCGGGCCACACCTTGGAGCGAACCGCGACCGGGGAAGCGCAAAATACCGCGGTCATCACTCTGCTGGTCTCGCCCGACGATGCTCAACGTCTCACCCTCGCGAGTTCCGAAGGGCACATTCAACTCGCGCTGCGCAATCCGCTCGATACCAAACAAGACGAAGTGCCAGCCTCCAGTTCCAGAGGTCTGTACCGGGGCGTGGCCCCTCCGGCGTCCGTGCAACAGGTCGTTCATCACACGGTCATGAAAAAATCCGCTGCACCGCCTCCGCCTTCTTCCACAGGCGTCAGTGTTGAGGTCTATCAAGGCGACAAGAAACCAGAAGTCATCAAGTGCTCGGAGGAGAATTGCGGCTCGAATTGAGTGGAATAACGTCAACCTTCCAAGCTGGACAAGGCTTTACAAGTTTCCTCACAGGGAGAGGAATCTGACGATGAACCTTCGCGCGTCTTTGCTTGGGGTTTTGCTAATCGCCACCCCCCTCCTTCCTGTCTTTTCAGAGATCATGCAACAGCCGGACAGTCCGGGCCAGTCTCAGACTCAGGCGCCAAGCAGCACTCAAACGACGACGCTTCCGGCGCAGTCCGCGCCCCAGGGATCGTTTCCTCTTCGCGTAATGGTGGGCAAATCCCTGCTCATCAATACTACAGAGCGGCTTAGGCGCATCTCCATCACCGATCCGGCCATTGCTTTCGCGCAGGTTATTACACCGACACAGATCCTCATTCATGGCAAATCTCCGGGAGAAGTTTCTCTCCTCATCTGGGACGAACTGGAGCGCTCCCGCAGCTTCGATCTCCGCGTCGACGTAGACGTCAGCGCATGCGCCGAAGAAGAGCACCGCGTCTTTCCCGACGAACAGATCGTGGTCACGCCTTCGCGCGCCGCCATTGTTCTCTCCGGCCATGTTTCCAACGAAGATGTCGCCAAGCGCGCCGGAGAACTGGCCAGCGCCTACTCCCCAAAAGTCGTGAATGTGCTTACCTTCGGGGCGGTCGGCGCGCAGGAAGTTTTGCTGCAGGTAAAGTTCGCAGAAGTAGATCGCAGCGCTCTGACCCAACTGGGAGTCAACTTCATTTCCACCGGAGCCGGAAACACTATCGGTACTGTTACCACAGGGCAGTTCGGCGGCTTCGGTCCTCAGACCATAACGCCGGGCACGCAGACTGGCACCACTGGCACCACGACTACTACCAACCCCGCCACGACGATCAACAATGTCCTGAATCTTTTTCTCTTTCGGTCCGACATTAATTTCGGAGCCACCATCGAAGCGCTCCAAACCAAGAATCTGTTGCAGATTCTCGCCGAACCAAACCTGATCGCGGTGAACGGTAAAGAAGCCAGTTTCCTCGCCGGTGGGCAATTTCCGTTTCCGATTGTGCAGCCGGGCGCGGGCTTTACCGCGGTGACCATCTCCTTCAAGGACTTCGGAGTCCACTTGCAGTTCACCCCAACCATTCAGCCCAACGGAAATATCCATTTGAAGGTCGCTCCGGAGGTGAGTACGCTGGACTTCGCCAACGCCCTGACCATCTCCGGATTCACCGTGCCCGCTCTCAGCACACGCAGAGCTGAAACTGAATTCGAAGTGCAGGACGGGCAGAGTTTTGTGATTGCAGGACTCATAGACAACCGCATTACCGACATCTATAACAAGATTCCGGGGCTGGGAGATATTCCAATCCTGGGGAATTTTTTTCGCAGCAAGAGCTTGCAAAAGAGCAATTCGGAACTCATGGTCTTGTGCACGGTGCACCGCATTTCTCCAAACGCGCAGCCGCCTGGCGAGCCCAAGAATCCGAAGCCTTTCATGGACACTGGCAAGTTCGACAAACACAATTAGTCTTGACCATGAGTACCAGGGTTAGAGAGAGCGTCACCAAGAACTAGGGAACCACAGGTGGTTATGCCAGAACTCGCAGTCGTCATCGTGGCCACGGACAACGAGCAGCGCGCGGTGCTGCAAGTGCTTGTCGACGGCACCAATGTGGCGCGTACGGTTCACACCTGTGCGAGTTTTCCGGTGGCGGCCGCCGATCCCGTGACCCGGCGCGTGCGCTCTGCCAATCCTGACGTGACCCTGGTCGACATTCCCGCCGACAATCCCACTCTGGCTCTGCGAGCCATTGAACTTCTTCATCAGGAAATGCCCGACGCCGCCATCTTCGCCATCGGCAATCTGAACCAGCCTCAGATCATAGTCAACGCCATGCGCGCCGGGGCCCGCGAATTCATCGAACGCCCCACCACCACCACCGATCTGCTCGAAGCTTTCGTCCGCCTCACCAGTGCGCAAAGGCGAGGGAAACAAGAAGGCATCCGCGGCAAAGTTTTCTCCGTCATCAATGCGAAGGGTGGCAATGGCTCGACCACCGTGGCCGTCAACCTCGCGCTCGCTCTCCAATCCGCTTACGGACAAACGGCGCTCGTCGACCTGGCTCCTCTCGGCCACGCCGCGCTCCACATGAATCTCAAGCCGGTCTTCAATGTGGCCGACGCCACCCGCAACCTTCACCGCATGGACGCTTCCCTGCTCGAAAGTTTCATGACGCGCCACAACGGCGGCCTGCAATTGCTGGCCGGAACCAACGTCCCCGCGGTGGCCGATCCTTCGACTGCGGAATTTGTTCGCCTTTTCGATATGTTGGTCACGCACTTCCGCTATGTGGTGGTCGACAACTCTTCGCGCTTCGACGCCGCCAGCCGTCTCATCGCGAGTCTCTCAGAAACCGTTCTGTTGGTCGCTTGCAGCGATGTCGCCTCGCTTTGGAGCGCCGCCCGTGTCCAGCAATATCTGGGAGAGGCCGGCAGCCGCGACCGCGTCCGCCTGGTCCTGAATCGTTTTCGTAAAGTGCCGGGCTTCAGTGAGTCAGACGCCGAAGCGGCCGTCGGCGCTAAACTGTTGTGGCGGATTCCGAATCAGTATTTCGCCGTTTCCGGTGCGATCGACCGCGGCACGCCGCTGATGGACCAGCGGACTTCGGAGATGGCTCGCTGTTTCGCCGGATTGGCGCAGGAATTGACCCGCAATGACGCCGACGTAAAACGCACGGCGTGGTCGCTGTTCAAATCGGTATAAGAATTTAGGCCCATATGCCAAATGTTCAATCGTTCGAGCGCGCTGATTTTTTCCAACAGGTAAAAGCCGACCTGCATCGCAAGATCCTCGATCGCCTCGATCTTGAAAAGCTCGGCAAGACCTCCGGCGACTCCGCGCGGGATGAAGTGCTGGTGGTCATTCGCAACGCCGTCAACAGCGAAGTGGTCCCGCTCAGCTTTGCCGAACGCGAACGGCTCTCACGTGAAATCCTCGACGAGATCTTCGGACTCGGCCCCCTCGAGCCTCTGCTCAAGGACGCCACCGTTTCCGATATTCTCGTGAACCGCTTTGATCGCGTCTACGTGGAGCGCGCCGGCAAACTCGAACGCACTGCCCTGTCCTTCAAGGACGATTCGCACCTCATGCAGATCATCGAGCGCATCGTCTCGCGCGTCGGGCGTCGCGTCGACGAATCATCTCCCATGGTCGATGCCCGCCTGGCCGACGGATCGCGCGTCAATGCCATCATTCCGCCGCTGGCCATTGACGGCCCTTGCCTGTCCATCCGCCGCTTTGGACGCGACCCCGTTACCGCCCGCCAAATGATCGAGAACCAAACCCTGACTGAGTCGATGCTCGAATTGCTCTCCACCATGGTCAAGGGACGGCTCAACATCCTGGTCTCCGGCGGAACCGGCGCCGGCAAGACCACGTTGCTGAACGTCCTCTCTGGATACATTCCGAACTCCGACCGCATCGTCACCATCGAAGATGCCGCTGAACTGCAACTCAAGCAGGAGCACGTGGTTCGCCTCGAAACTCGCCCGCCGAACATTGAAGGCAAGGGCGCGGTGCGGCAGCGCCAACTAGTCATCAACAGTTTGCGTATGCGTCCCGACCGCATCGTGGTGGGCGAGGTGCGTGGCGAGGAAGCTTTCGACATGTTGCAAGCCATGAACACGGGCCACGAAGGATCGCTGACCACCGTCCACGCCAATTCCCCGCGCGACGCCATGGCCCGCGTCGAAAACATGGTCTCGATGGCGAACCTCAACATTCCCGAACGCGCCGTCCGCCACCAGATCGCATCCGCGGTCCATGCCGTGGTTCAGATCGCGCGCCTCTCCGACGGTACGCGCAAGGTCATCACCGTCTCCGAGATTACCGGCATGGACAACGACACGATCGCCATGCAGGACATTTTCAGCTTCGATCGCACCGGCACGGATGAGAACGGAAAGGTTCGCGGTGTCTTCCGGGCGACCGGCACCCGTCCGCGATTTGCCGAGCGTCTCGCAACGTCAGGCGCCCGCTTCCGGCCGGCTCTATTTGAATCCAGCACCGAGGTCTGAGTAGATTTATGTCCGCAGCTCTGATGGCAGTTTTGGTGTTCCTCGTGGTTGCGCTTGCGGTATTCGCGGTGGTGTCAGTTCTCGATCAACGCAGCGCCCGCGCCCGTCTCATCAAAGAACGCCTGGCCAATGAGCGCAAAGCCCCGGAACTCGCCGCCGAGGAAGAACTCGCCCTTCTGCGCGACGAGCAACTGAGCCAGATTCCCGCACTCGACACCCTGCTCCGGCGATCCGCACGCGTAACCGAAATCCAAAAGATGCTGTCGCAGGGCGGACTGTCCATGCGCGTCGGCAACTTTCTTGGCTTTTCTGCTCTGGCCGGCGTCGTCGCCTGCATCGTGGCTTATGTCGCCATCAAACGTGTCGAAGTCGCGTGGGTGGCTTTGCTGGTCGGCTTTCTGCTGCCCTACTCCTACGCGTCGTATCAACGCAACAAGCGCTTTGAGAAATTCGAAGAACTCTTCCCCGAGGCGATTGACACTTTGGCTCGCGCGGTTCGCGCCGGACACGCCTTCACCACCGCGCTCGAAATGATTACCAACGAAGTCGCCGAGCCCGTTGCCGGCGAGTTTCGCCAGCTCTACGAAGAGCAGAAGTTTGGTATGCCCGTGCGCGATGCTCTTATGAACCTCACCGAGCGCATGCCCCTGGTCGACGTTAAGTTCTTCGTCACCGCAGTGATGCTGCAGCGCGAGACCGGTGGCAACCTCGCCGAGATCCTCGACAATCTGTCCTACGTCATTCGTGAGCGCTTCAAAATTCAACGTCAGGTGCGCGTCTATACCGCCCAGGGGCGCCTCACCATGGCACTGCTGATGGGCATGCCTCCCATCATCGTCACGGTCATGCTGTTGCTTAACCCCAGTTTCATTCGCCCGTTGTTCTCTGACCCCATCGGCCATACGCTGCTGGTCGCCGGGATCATTCTGCAAACCATAGGATATTTTGTGATCCGCAAGATCGTTCGGATCCAGGTTTAATTTGAGGTGTTTAGTAACTCATGTTGCCGCTGATCTTGATTGTCGTTGTATTCGTCACCGTGGTGATGGCGGTCTTCGCCTTCGGCGCCGCCGTGGTGTCACCAGGTTCCGTGCTGGGCGCCCGTTTGCGCGCACTGGGCGGACATCAGCACGCGGTTGTGAACAAGCCTGCCTTCCGCGACCGGGTGGAGCAGGCTCTCGATCCCCTGAGTAAGGCGATTCCACTTTCTCCAGCGGATGTTTCCCGTACTCGCGCCTGGCTGATTCAAGCGGGATACCGCGATGCCATCGACGTCAATTATTATTTTGGGGCACGCATTCTGATGGGTTTGGCAGGCTTTGCAGGTGTGGCATTATTCGCTGGCTTCGACAACCTCCCTCTACTGATCGGGATTGGAGGTCTTGGATTCCTGCTGCCGCGCTTCATCTTGAAGCGCATGATCAAAGACCGGCAGAATCGAATTCGCCTGGGTTTGCCCGACGCCCTCGACCTCACCGTCATTTGCGTCGAGGCGGGTCTCGCACTCGACCAGGCTCTGACGCGCGTGGGCGAGGACCTATATCACGCCCATCCCGATCTCGCCGAAGAGTTTCATCTGGTCAACCTTGAAATGCGAGCCGGTAAGCCTCGCGCCGAAGCGCTCCGCAACCTCGTGGACCGCACCGGGGTTGACGACATCCGCTCCCTTGTTGGTACACTGATTCAGACTGATCGCTTCGGCACCAGCGTCGCCCAAGCCCTCCGGGTGCATTCCGATTCCCTCCGCACGGAACGCCGGCAACGGGCCGAAGAACAAGCTGCAAAAACCACCATCAAGATGGTTCCCCCTCTGGTGATCTTTGTTTTGCCTTCGATCATTTTTGTCACGATCGGTCCGGCGATCATCGAGTTGATCCGGCAACTGGGGCCGGTTTCGGGCGGGAAGTAGAAGACGGGACGAGCAGACGGCGAGGCGTTGGGTTCATGGCAGTTTTTTCTTCACAGGGTCAGGCCTTCAACCAGACGCGCCAGGCATATCTGGCCACGGCTCTGGCAATCGCCAACACGCATTGGACCCGGCTGCGCGGACTTTTGGGACTTCGCTCTAATGACTTCCGTAATGGCTCCGGCCTCTGGATTGTCCCCTGCCGCGGCGTTCATACTCTGGGTATGGGGTTTCCGATCGACGTCGTCTATCTGGACGATGCCATGACCGTGATCCACATCCAGGGTGATTTGCGCCCCTGGCGATTTGCTCCAGTGCGAACGCAGGCGGCATCGGTCTTGGAACTACCGTGTCGCACGGCCGCTGAAACCCAAACTGCGGTGGGCGATAGAATTCAAATCACACTCGAAGATGGTAAAGTACCGCACTCGTGATTGACACTCTCGAACTCGAAAAGCGCGTCGTAAGAAAACGTTACGCCGCTCCCAAACTGCTGGTCGAGTGGTCCTCGCCCTGGCATGAGTTCGTCACGTCCATCCGCCCCGCGCTGGTGCGCTCAGAACGCCGCCTGGCTGGCGAAGCTCCCTTCGGATTGATTCCGCTGCGCATCGTCATCCCTTCGTATGTGATTGAGGCAATACTGATCTTTCTAGCGATCTTCGTGCAGGTAAAGATCGCGGAGCTGCAGCCCTTTGTGGCGCCCAGATTCTCCAGCCACGACATGATCTATTACAGCGGCAACGAACTTCCTCGCACCGAAGATCTCGGTGGATCTGAGGCCGGCGCCACGGGTCGCGCTGGCGGCGCCGAAGCGCGCCATCGCACGCAGAGCATCAGGATTTCCCGCGGCGGCTCGCTTCTTCCCAAGGTGGTTGACGCGCCCAACATCAAGCTCCCATCCTCGCGCGACGCGGTGGCGAATCTTTTGGCCATCAAGCCGAATCCGGGACCTCCCCCCGCGGAAGGCTTGCGTTCCACTCGCAGTGCGCCGAACCTAGCCGCCGCTATCGTGGCTCCCGCTCCCAACGCAATCCGCGACTACACCCGCAATGGGATTCAACTTCAGTCCGCGATCGCTCCGGCCCCAACCGTGTCGCGCGATCGGCTGATCACCGCGCCTATCTACAGCGCAACATTGATTCCGCCTGCGCCCAACGTTTCGCGTGACCACGCTCTGGTTGCTCCCGCTCTCGCACCAGCGGTCATCCCACCCGCTCCCAGCGTCACTCGCGATCGCGCGTTGACGGCGCCGTCACTCAATCCCTTGGTAGTGGCGCCCGCGCCTAGTGTCGCCAACGATCAAGCCCGCTCGAAACCTCTTGCGGCCAACGTAATTCCGCCAGCGCCAGGCGCGGTCAATCGCGAATTTTCCCAACTGCCAGTTCAGATGAACGCCGCGGTTGTGCCGCCGCCAGTCTCAGCTCCGGAGCGCGCAGCCCTGCGCAATCCCGAGCTGAACCTGCCAGCGCCAGCGGTTGTAGCGCCACCGCCCTCTGCCGATATCGCGCACGACCAGCACCGGCTCGTCGGCAGCATTCCCGATTCGTCGAAGACCGTTGTGCCTCCACCGCCTACACAAACTGGCTCGTTCATGAGCAGCCTGGTGGGAAAAATCTTTGGCGCCACTGAGGTGGTGCCACCGCCTCCATCCGTAAGCAGCCATAGTTCGAGCGGTGCCGCAACCTCGCTCGCCGCCAATGTAGTCCCGCCTCCACCCGCTGTTGGCACGACCAACGCAGGAGGCATTCCACACGGCACTCGCAACGCCATGGGCGCAGCGCTCGGCTCCAACGTAGTCGCTCCACCGCCTTCGACCGGGGTGTCGGGCGGCACCGGCCCGCGCTCCGCATCTTCATCGGGGCCGACAATCGGCATGCCCAGCGTTGTCCCGCCCCCGCCTTCGTTCTCTGGAGCTGGTGGAGGCACAGGCAACAACGGCGGCGGCGCCGGCACTCCGCGCGGAACGCTGCTAGCGAACAACATCGTTCCTCCGCCGCCTTCGGTTGGTGGAGGTTCTGGCGGTACCGGTTCCGGCCTGAGCCGCACCGGAACAGGCTTGGGAGCACCGCTCGACGCTGGGAAGAACCTCGCCCCACCTACAACCAGCGGCAGCGGTGTTAACGCTGGCGCCGTAATTTCCAGCCAGCCCGGCCCCACCGTTGCAGTGCCTAACACCGGCGGCAAAGGTTCGCTCGCCTTGTCACCTTCAGGCGGAGACAATCCCGGCGTCGGTGGCGCCGGTGCCGGCAATAGCATCGGTCGTGGCTACGGTCCTGGCAGCGGTATGAACGGAACAGGCTCAGGTGCCGGCAAAGCCGCAACCCGACGTGGTTCTGATGCCAGCGCACGTGGCGGCATCTCTCCTACCGCAGGCCCAGGCGGCGCCGGAAACGCGCCCGCCGGCACTCCGCAGGTCCGTGGCGTCGACATCAGCGGCGGCAGCGGCATCGTCACCATTCCCGGTTTTGGATCGGATTCCTCTGCCTCCGATCCGCAAGGTCCCGGTCGCTCCACCGCCAAGCCGCGGCAGACCCTTGGCGTAACCGTGGTCGCCACCGCCACTTCCGGCGGAGCCTTCGAGCCTTACAAGAACCTATTGCGGGGTGAGAAGTACACGACGTATTTCGATACTTCGCTGGGCACGGTAGTGATGGAATTTGCCGATGAAAGCGCCGCCAGCCATCCGTTCGGCGGCACCCTCGCTGCCCCCGCGGCAATCCGCACCGATCTGGCCGCTGGCCTCCGGCCTGCTCGCATGGTGATCGCCTGCACGCTCGACGCTTCTGGCAATCTGAAGAACGTTCGCGTACTCGAAACCGGCCCCGCCCTTATGACCGCGAAAGTTCTCGCAGCTCTGCACAGTTGGAAGTTTCAACCTGCCATGCGCGGCGACCAGCCCGTGGAAGTCACCGCAATCCTCGGCTTCGGCATCGATACCAACGACCGCTTCTAGCTCTTCGCAAATTACTTTGCGCTTCTTCTGCGCCGCGACGGCGGAATCATGCCCCTCTCCGGCTGCTCCCTCTCGATCTTGTCCGAGAGATTATGCAGCGGCTTGTCTCCCGCCGACGACAACTGCCGCCCCGCCGCCATCGCCGTCAATCCCTGCCCCGTGTACGTGGCCTCGCTGAACGTGGTTCCTGAAACTGGCGAAGCCACCGCGAAAACTCCGTGCGGCACGCCATTCGTGAACGCTGTCGCAATGTAATCTCCTACCATCAACCCATTCTGCGAACTCGGCAGCCACGCCAGCAGCATCGCGCCGGTAAGCGCCACCGGCGAATTCCATGTCGCGCCTCCGTTCGCCGACGAAATGTAGCCGACAAACAGCTGGCACGTCGACGCCGTGCAGTCGCTTTGCGGATAGTAGTAGTAATGCAGCGCAACGTGCGCTCCCGCTCCCGAAGTCGCCGGATCAATCCCAATCCCCGGAATGAAATGATCCACCGTACTCGAGGGCGTGTCGATGGGAATGCGCGTCACCGCGCTCCAATTCACGCCGTCCGTCGAAGTGCTATAAACCAAGTCGTTCGTGGAACAAGAAGAACGGAACCGACAATCCTCCCACACCACCCACATCGTTCCCGCACCATCCACCGCCGCCGACGGCAACGGCCCGCTGCGAATTCCCCCCGCATCGCCGTGGAACTGCACATTTGAGATCGTCACCGAAGCCTTCCAACTCGCTCCTCCATCGGTCGAGCTGAAGGCCGACATCGCGTTCGTCTCGAGCGGCACCACCACCGTCCCATTCGGTTGAACCAGCGGCTGCCCGCCGATCCCCTGCACTGCGTTCGCCGTAGGCGTCGCCACACCCCAGGTCAATCCTCCATCGTTCGAGGTGCTCATCAGAATCTCACCTGAATTAACCGGATCGTCCCACTCCACATAGCAGTTGCCGTAATGCGGGCTGCTCGCCCAACTGTCGCACACAATCCAATTCTTGTCGGAACTCGCAGCAGTTGGATCAACACCGATGGGGTTCCCCCATGTCAGCCCATCAGTGGATCGGCTGACCACCACGGCGGGAGTTTTAGCCGTATTCGACAGCGGCAACGACGCGATCATCCACACGCCATGCTTTGCGTCATAAGCCACCACCGGATCGCTGGCGGCGTCGTACAGCCCTGTGCCCTCGCCCTTGGTCAGGCCCGGCAGAAATCCATGGCTCCAGACTGTGCCCCCGTCCGTCGAAGTCGCCCACCCAATGTCGGTCGCGCCTCCTCCTGAAATGCGTCCGGTCTGAAACGCCGCCACCAGCGTGCTTCCGTTAGCCGCCATGTGCGGCTCAACCTCAGTCGCATGCTGCCCCGGCGCAATCGTGTAAGGATCAGAACTAACCTGCGTGAGGTTCGCGCCCACGGGGTTCCCCGCGGGCGTTGGATTTGAAGAAGAAGAAGGCGAAGACGATCCTGAACATCCAGTCAAGGTGAGCGCCCATAAAGCCAAAAAGAAGGCAAAAGCAATCCTAGTCAAAACATCCGCCATTCTAAGAGGTCCCGGAAAAGTAGCGCCGCCGTCCCGGCGGCTGTCGT
>Ga0070717_10000464_pt1 | contig 25778 bp, 14 predicted proteins | sample LARL113metaG_FD_71366 | JGI IMG/M metagenome (GOLD analysis project Ga0070717, IMG submission 71366) | Corn, switchgrass and miscanthus rhizosphere microbial communities from Kellogg Biological Station, Michigan, USA - LAR L11-3 metaG | ecosystem: Host-associated > Plants > Roots > Rhizosphere ...
GCGATATAATGTAGATACTGCTATCAGGCGCTGAAACCTGGTGAGAGAGGAAACGCACTTCGTGTCTGACTATCCCTGGAAACGCTTCTGGTGCCCTCGCGGAGAGGTAATACTTCTGACTGATAGGGGATACCTCGCCGATCCGGATGTTGGAGGACCGTATAGCAACCCATACCTTGTCCCATTTGAGACCATAGCCGGGAACCCTTGCCTGGTTTTGCTCGGCGAACCCGGCATTGGGAAATCGACCGCACTCGCGACCCACGTACTGGAGACACAACAGCGCAGCAGCACAGAGATGCACTGCTTGCACTTCGACCTGCGTGCTTACGGTAGTGAGCAGCGGCTCCAACGCGTCCTCTTCGACCACCCTGAAATCGTCTCCTGGCAAGGCGATGCAACAAGTGCCCTGCACCTCTTTCTCGACAGTCTGGATGAAAGCTTGCTGCGCATCGACACCGTCACAGACATGCTCGTCGAGGAACTGGAACGCTGGCCGCGCCATCGCCTCTTCCTGCGCATCGCCTGTCGTACCGCCGATTGGCAACTGACCTTTGAAGAGCGGTTGCGGCACCTCTGGGACCACGATGCGGTCGGTGTGTTTGAACTGGCACCACTGCGCCACTTCGATGTGAGGGTTGCAGCTCAGGCCGAAGTCCGAGATCCCGAGGCCTTCTTACGAGAGGTGGACCGGGTTGCTGCCGTTCCGTTTGCCATCAAGCCGGTCACGCTCACGTTGCTTCTGAACACGTACCGGCGGCGAGGAACCCTCCCATCAACGCAGCGGGAGGTGTATGAACGGGGCTGCGAACTGCTTTGCGAGGAAACGAATCCGCGCCGGCAGGAGTCCGGATTGACGGGAAACTTCACGTCAGAGCAGCGCTTACGTGCAGCCGGGCGTCTCGCAGCCATGACCATTTTTGCCAATCGGTACGCGGTGTGGACAGGGCCTGACCGGGGCGATGTCCCTGAAGCGGATATCACCCTGCGCACGTGCGCTGGCGAGGCTGGACAGGAAGAGCACTTCACCGAACCGGCGCTCAAAGAAGCCCTGGCAACCGGGCTCTTTAGCGCACGAGGGCCTTACGAGCTGGGGTGGGCCCATCAAACGTATGCAGAATTTCTCGCTGCTCGCTTCATTACAAGAACGATGAGTGTGGAACAGATACTCAGCCTCATCAGACATCCTGACGACCCTCGGGGCAAACTCATCCCTCAACTCTACGAGACTGCGGCCTGGATCGCCTGCATGGAACCGCACGTCTTCCGTACCATCATGCATGTCGAGCCCGATGTCTTACTGGGAAGCGATGTCGCCACCGCCGATGCGCGGGATCGGGCCGATCTGGTCGACGCGTTGTTGCAGTATTACGAGGTCGAGGGAGCTCTTGATGATTCCCGGCGCAATGCTGCCCGCTACCACAAGCTGGCGCAGCCAGGGCTGGCATCACAGTTGGAGCCATATCTGCTTGAGAAAACCAGGGGGCACGTTGCACGGCGCGTTGCTATCGAAATCGCCCAGGCCTGTCAGGCGCGCGATCTGGTGGATACGCTGTTGCAGGTTGCACACGATGGAACGGAAGAGCATATCATCCGCGTCAGCGCAGCATTTGCCGTCGGTCAGATCGGTGATGACGCTGCCAAAGAACAGTTGAAGCCGCTGTTGACAGACGGCCATGATCCCGACGACGAATTGAAAGGGATAGCCCTGCAGGCACTCTGGCCAGGGAGTCTCACCGCCGCCGACCTTTTTGCGATACTCACGCCCCCCCAGGACTCGCATCTTATTGGTATGTATGAGCACTTCCTTTCCTCCAGGCAAGTCGTTGAACACCTGAAAACGGCAGACCTCCTAGCCGCTCTTGCCTGGACACAGCAGCAGGCGCCCGTGCCACATCCTACCATCAGCAACCTGGTGGACGGTATACTCATGCTGGCGTGGCAGCACCTGGAGGTCTCCAAGATCATGCAGGCATTCGCACAGGTCGTCAGGCAGCGATTTGAACGGCATGACGCCATAGTTGGGGGCGAGATGTTCACCTCAAGCGTGATGGCCGACCAGGGATACGCGCATACCTTCATGCAGCACCTGCGAGAAGATGCCGGCAGGAGACACCTGCTGCTGGAAACACTCCTGCCCCTGTGGCCAGAATCCTCGCCCGCACTGAATGCCCTGGTCTACTCACAGACGCCGATAGTGTATGAAGAGGATATGGTCTGGTTACTTGCACGTCTCGAGCAGGAAACGGATGAGCCAACGCAGCACAAGCTCGTGCAGATTATTCGCTGGCTGTTCAGGGAGTGGATCCCGCAGCATGTGGAAGCCATTCTTGAGGCAAGCGAGACACAGCCCCTACTGGCGCAACAATTCAGGTGGCTCCTTGAGCCGGTCCTGATCGACTCGCCGGAGGCAAGGGAACTAAAACGAGCGTACTATGCGCAGCTGGAGCCATACAAGCCATCCCCCAGTCCCGGCCCCCTTAATCCTATCCCTGCAGTCATGGTGCAGCAGCTCTTAGAAAGGTACGAATCTGGTGACCTGGATGCCTGGTGGCGACTGAACCGTGTCCTGACCTTGCAGCCGGTGAGTACCCATTTCGGAGATGAACTCGCGGCAGACCTCACCATCCTGCCTGGCTGGCAAGATGCTGACGCGCCGACACGAGCGCGCATCATCGAGGCCGCGCACGGCTACCTTCTTGCCAGGGCTCCTGAGGCCCAGCGCGCACTCCAGGAGCGCATGCACACCTGGATGGGGCAGGCACTCACGACTGATTTTCCCCTCTTCGCAGGCTACCGCGCCTTTCTCCTGCTGCAACGCGAAGCCCCTGCACTCCTGGAGACGATTTCACCAGGAGTATGGCAGCAATGGGCGCCAATGCTGGCCAGCTACCCACTGCAAAGGGATAACGCCGCGATGGAGAACCACACCCGGTTGATACGCACGGCCTATCAGCATGCCTCTGCGGAGATCATCGCGACGTGTCTCGCTCAGATTGACCAGCAAAATCGAGAGATGCACGCTCTGAACTGCCTCCACCAGGTGGAAGACTGCTGGGACAGCCAGTTGGAGGATGCCCTTCTGAGCAAAGCACGTGATACCACCTTAGATGCTGTCTGCTTGCGGGATGTGCTGACGGTCGTGGTTACCCATGATCCGGCGGCAGCCAGCACGATAGCCGAATCGCTGTTTCAGGAGGCCTATACGAGAGGCGACTACGAGCGAGCCACAATGACAGCAGGGGCGCTTATCGCCCACACCCCTGATGCGAGCTGGCAATACCTCTGGACACCCCTCGCGCAAGATGACGCCTTTGGCCGAGAACTGCTCCTCAGGCTCCAGCGCACGGAGGCATTTGAGCATGTACTCGCGCAACGGCTCACCCCTGGCCAGATAGCAGACCTGTTTCTGCGCGTGGTCGAGCTATTTCCTCCCACAGAGGACCCAGCCTATCCGTCCGGCTTTGTGTCGGACAGGCAGCTCCTTTCCATCTGGAGAGGCCAACTTGTTACCTCCTTGCAGCAAAGAGGGACGAGCGAGGGATGCGAGGCCTTGCGCACCATCTCGCTTGCCCATCCGGAGATGGAGTGGATTCGCTGGGTGTTGGTCGATGCGGAGCGGCTGATGCGCCGGCGCACCTGGTCGGGTTTCAGGCCGCAGGAGATCCTGGCGATGGCCGATGACAAAGCACGTCGGCTTGTTGAGAATGGCGAGCAACTGCTCGCAGTCATCACAGAGTCACTCGTCCGCTTAGAAGAGACCTTGCATGGGGAGACGCCTGCGCGCATTTTCCTGTGGGATGTCATCCCTGCTGGAGCAGACGAAAAACGCTACAGGCCCAAGGATGAGAACGCGCTCAGCAACTATGTCAAACTGCACCTCGAGCGCGATCTCAAGCAACGCGGGATTATTGTGCTGCGTGAGGTCGAGATCCGTTACGCCGCTGGTGGAGACCCGGGGGAACGAATTGATCTCTACGTAGATGCCTATGTGTCTGGCCCAGACCACACGAGAATCGACGTGCTGACCGTCATTATCGAGGTGAAAGGCTGCTGGCATAGGGAGGTCAATACGGCGATGCAAACCCAGCTAGTCGAGCGTTATTTGCGAGACAATTCTGGCCGGCAGGGTTTATATCTCGTCGGATGGTTCAATTGTCCTCAATGGAACGATCCCGACGATCATCGCAAAGATGACGCGCCTCACATTGCGCTGGAGGAAGCACGAGCCCGATTTGCGCAGCAGGCTGAGGTACTGACTGCCGGAGCAGAGGGCAGGCATCTGGTCAGGTCATTTGTCCTTGATACAGCCCTGCGATAAATGCGCTCATTGTGTGTTGCATGCTAAACACAAGAACACGGGGAGGACACCTTTGGATGCCAATAAAAAGAAGACGTACTGAGAAGCGAGAAGATGAATCGATGTCTTCTTCCTGACCCGTACCTGTTAAAATAGACACTCTGACAAGAGTGAAAGGTACGGAAGCATGACAGGTAAGAGGAAGCAGTAGAGCGCCGAGTTTAAGTTCAAAGTGGTCTTAGAAAGCTTGCAGCGTGACACCACCATTGAGGAGGTCTGCCACAAATTTGCGGTTCCCAGCTCAGTCGTGAGCCGATGGCGTCAGGAATTTCAACAGAACGGCCCCCAGGTCTTTCTCGACAGGCGTAACCTCAAGAAACGAGCCCAGGCGAACGGATATGCGCCAGGAGAGTCGCCGCAGGAACTCAAGCAGTTGATCGGAGATTTGACTGTGCAAAACGAACTGCTAAAAAAATCCCGCGGACTCTTGGGCAGCTGTCTCTCGCAAACAGCAAAAAGTGGAACTGGCCCGCACGTTGTGCGCCTCCGGGAGTCCGATCAACAAAAGCCAGCTCGCCCGTGCTTTGGGCATCGAGCGTCTCAGCCTGTATGTGCGACTCAGACGACCAAAGATGGATAAGGCGCTGGCTGTGCAGATCGAGCACTGGCATGAGCAGGATGATACTATGGGCCACCGCAAACTGGCGGTCTTGTTGGCCACCGGGAAAAATCGAGTCAAGCGAGTCATGCGCAAGTACGGCATCACCGCACGTCGCAAACAGCAAAAATACGTCTCTCCTGGGAAAGCAGCGCAGATCGCTCCCAATCTCCTTCGAGAGAGGAAAGAAGTGCAGGTGCCCGAGGTCATCTTCTCCGATATCTTCGAAGTGCGCCTGGCTGATGGCTCACGGGTGCGCGGCTGTTTTGCCTTGCGCAAGCGAACACGGCAGATTGTAGGCATGGCCTTCGACTATCACATGCGCGCCGACCTGGTCACCAAGCTGATCCAGACGATGACGTTCGCTGTCCCTGGCAGCATCTGGCACAGTGATCAAGGCAAGCAATACGGCGCTGAACAGACGCATGCCTTGCTCTTGCAGAAAGGCTTTGTGCAATCCATGAGTCGGGCAGGAACGCCGACTGATAGTGGCTATGCAGAGCGCTTTGTCGGCCTATTCAAACGCGCGGTAGCAGATCGACGCCGTATCACACCTTTGGGGAGTTTCTGCGAGCAGCCCAGGCGTGGATCACGTTTTATCATCAGCTGCGTCCCCATGAGGGCTTAGGTAATCTTTCTCCTGAGCACTCTGCCCAGCAACAGGTGCCAGGGCTAACTGGCTCATAGCCGTAGTGATTGCTGTCATCAGACGCTCTCAGCAAAAAGCTGGTCGAAATGCTCTTGAGCGCAGCGGGAGGGAGGAACTATGACGTATTGTAGTCTGATCTGTACGCACGACTCCTTTCGTCCGAGCGACTGCTCGCGCGTGCGGTGGCTGGACTGGGAGAACGATTATCCCCTGGCCCGCGCTTACTGGTCCCAGGACCCCCCATTGTCGCGAGAGAACTGGGAGCAGAATCGTACAGACGGCTTTCGCTATTGTGCCGTTGTTGAGCATGAGGCAATTGCAGCTCTGGCTGCTGTCTGGACGTATTCGCAGACCCATTGGGAAGTGGCCGCTGTCAGTACCGCTCCAGCTTCACGTCAGAGAGGATATGGCAAGGCAGTGGTCTGCTTTGTGACAGCTCATATTCTCGAACAAGGTCGCAAGGCCACCATTTTGACAGAGAGCACGAATGTCGCCATGCTCAAAACAGCGGAGAGCGTCGGCTTCTATCGTTCAGCTGAACGAGGGAGGGCGACAAGCGAAGCGCCCTAAATGCGAGAATTATCTGTGTCACCCAGTGGGTGAGGAAGTTTCTTCTGCTGTAAGTCTCTTCTTTTGCCTTCTTGGAGTGTCTAAAAGATCAGGTACTGGACATATTTCTGACAATCACCAGTGTGTGTAGGATTTCGTGAGCCTTGAGACTGTAGTAATAAATCTTGGGATTAGATAAGTACAGAAATGATCCTTTCTTTGTTAGGTGAAATCGATTATACTATCAGCGACTCAAGGCCGTATTATCATATTTCTGTATGATAAAAAGAAGCGCGATGGAGAAATTTCCCCTACACTATTAGCCCTTTGCCGAAATCCCAGAAACCAAAAAGAATGTGAGGACAGGGAGAGCACAATCGCAGAAAGTTGAGACACGTATATGCTAAACCCAGCCCAAAAAAAACCGAACGATGAAGAACTCGCCAAGGTCAGCACCCTTTTTGAAGAGTACAGACATTACTATGTGGCACAAAGCGCTCAGAGCGAAGGGAACGCTCCAGGGCTGGACACTTCCGTTATCGCGAAGCGGATGGCATTGGCCGCCGCGGCGGCAGAGGCGGTCTTCAATCACCCAGACGTAGAACCCGAATTCGAGCCCGACGACGTAGCCTCGGCGCGAGCCGCAGTTGAGCGCCTTGAGAGCCTATTCACGTCGGCCCCTGGCACATTCACTGCCCTACTTGAAGGTGCAAGAAGCGGTGCTGAGGTACTCTCGGGGAATCGCCTTCAAGGTCTATCCGAAATCGTTCAAAACGCAGACGATGCAGGGGCCACCGAAGTGCACTTCTTGCTGCAGCCCGACGCTCTGCTGATCGCCCACAATGGGTGCCCCGTTAGTCTCCGCGACGTACACGCGCTTGCGACTCCTTGGGTCACTACAAAGCGCCACGACTCCAAAGCCCTCGGACGTTTCGGCATTGGTTTGATGACCCTCCAAGCACTCTCCGACACATTCGACCTGCATTCCGGCCCGTACGACGTTCGTTTCGGGGATCTCAAAGTCACAGCAATTGAACCCTTTTCGATCCCTAATGGTTTCGCGAAGGCCGAAGACACTATCTTTCGAGTACCGCTAGTCGGCAACACGCTTGATTCCGGCATGTTGTCCGCGTGGGCTGAAGCATGGGATGACTCTGCATTGTTGTTTTGCAATGGCGTCAGCAGAGTAACGATCCACGCAAGTAACAATTCGAGTCGCACTCTTGCGTTGCAATGGAAGGAACAGACGCCAAAGCGGGCGATGATCGGCGGGGCTGACACCAATGTATGCAGACGCAGAGCGACAGCACCCGACGGGCGAATGTGGGACGTGCACACCGCTGAGGCTTCCCCGCCTGTGGGGGTACATCGGGTACACAAAGCCATCGGCCCTAACGTGCCAGTTGGCATTGCTTTGTCTTTGAACGGAACTGATGAAGGTCAGCTATACGCTGGCCTACCTGTCGCACATATTGCTCATGCTTTGCGCGCCAATGCTCAGTTTGACCCACTCGCAAATCGGCAAGACCTTGCTGACACGCCGTGGAACACTGCAATTAGCGTATTGGTTGCAGATCTTTGGAAGGCTGCTGTGGTTGACTTGTTCGAAACCGATCCCCCATCAGCGTGGCGGTCAATACCTCTTCCGGGGCCCACAACACGAAGCGGAATAGGCGCAGTCGTTCAGTTCGAATCGATGCTTGTTACCCATGCGCAAGAGACGCTGCCCTCACTCGTGACGATTCAGGTGGGCGATACGCGAATGCCTTTGACGCAACTCGCCACCGAAGTTCCCAGACTTACATCCGTCCTTAGCGAGAAGGAGATCGCTGAGTTGGCTGGCCTGCCAGCCTCATTGCCGTTCAACGCTCGAGACCCAGAGGATCGGTGGCGTAGCGTCCTGAGCAGTTGGAGACTGTCTGGAGCGGACCTCGCGCAACCGGTTTCAGTTAGGGTAGCTCTTGCTCTATTCGGTAGGGACGGACGTTCCGCTCAGCAAACAATTGCGCTTGCAGCGGCAGTACTGGACGAACACCTGGGCCACGAACTTATCCGATTGCCATGCGTAATGACCCGCGACGAATCGATGTCACGACCGCCTGCCACGACTGATCCTTGGATGTTTGTCACCAGTGACCTGCAGCTTGCGCGAGAACTCGGAGTCGCGCTGGTGCTACACGAGGCTTATAGTGCGGACGAGCAGGACGCGCAACAAGTGATGTCGTGGCTTCAATCGCAAGGTGCAATTAACGATGCGACCGACGTCACTTGTGTCCTTCGTCGGCTCGCTGCGGCAGGGCAGGCTGGAAAATACATCGAAGGTCTATTAGCGGATTCGCAGTTACAAGCCATTCGGGACGTTTTTGAAGCCCTAAGCCAATCAGACCGCGAAAAGCTTGGACCTGGTGTGGGACGGGCCATCATGATCGATGGCTACCGGTTCGGCAAGGGGGCTAAACGTATCCCTACACCAGCTTCGCCAGCGCGCATGTACTTGCCAAGAAGCATCGACAAGGAACCCGAGAGCTTTGCCGTGGCAGCTGGGAACACAGCTGGATTGACGTGGGTAGACGCACGATATGCAGGCGTACTTCGTTCACCTCTTGGACGAGCAGGCCTTGGAGCCCAACGTTTCCTACGACTTCTCGGTGCAGAAACGGCGCCCCACCTATCACCCCACCCAGACCTCGAGTACCGCTATCAGAACGAACGCCAGCGTGGACTAGCCAAGTACTGTGTTGGTAGTTCACGCGAACGAGATAGAGCATTGACTAATGTTGGAGCAACATACACGCTCGAAGACAAGCACTGCCCTGACTTGATTGCTGTCCTTTCGAACATCTCACGGGATAAGAAGACGACGCGACGCCAGCAACGCGCCTCCGCCCTGCTGGCAACACTTGGCCGCGCATGGGATCGCTTCTCTGAATCGGCAGAGGTTACGGCTGCCGACGACAATTACGCGTGGCGGCCTCGCGGCACGATCAAGGCGTTTTGGATCTGGCAGGCGGCGTCCATTCCGTGGCTGAACGATTCGCGCTCAAAACCGACAGCACCGACGGCCCTTCGTCTTCGAACGCCAGGAACGATCGCCGTATATGGCCCTGACGCCGAGGGATACCTCCACAATGACCTGTCTCGAGCGCGCACTGACGTGCTCGCGCTCTTCGGTGTAACCGGAGATCCGAATACGAGCGACCTAGTCGAACGACTACAAGCCCTGCGGGACAGTGACGCGGAAGATGTGGCGATGATTCGTGTCGAAACCTCAATCATCTACCAAGCACTGGCAGATCGTCTGGCCAGACGAGTCCAAGTACCCGGCGATCTTCCAATCGGATCATTGCGTCAAGCTTTTGGAGCTGGCGAGGGTTTGATTCTGACGAACCTGGGATGGCGGCAAACATCACAAGTGCTTGGGGGGACTCCCGTGTTTGGGAACCGTCGTGCCTTCACTCCCTCTGTACCTTCAACTGCGCGCCTTTGGTCGGAACTTCGTGTGCGAACGCCTGCAGTTGCCGATTGCGTTGATGTCCTCCTCGAAATCGCAAAGGATTCCCACCGGCCCGACACAATCCAACAGACTATCATCCTCGAAACGTTGCGTTACCTTGCTGCCGAGCTTTCCCGAACGGACAAACCCTCCGATTCATTGAGTCGGAAGCTCGCCAAGTTGCCGCTTTGGATCGGTGAAAAGTGGACGCGCACCCGACCCGTTTACGCAGTCGATGACCCTATTCTGGCCAACGGTCTTCGTTCCCAAGTAGCCGTTTGGCACCCCGGCGGCGAGCTTGCTCAGTTCGAAAGCCTCTTGGTCCGGTTGCGATTAACAAAGCTCTCCATTGAGTCTGCCAGTGTGGTACACAGAGCAACCGCTGAAGTCGATGGAGAAGCAACAGAACTTCTGAGGGCCGCGGTATTACTGCTGCGTGAAGATTTTGCTCGCAACGATCCTGAGACTGGAAAATCGCTTCGTATCTCGTGGGACCAACTCTCACGATTCGACGTACGAGTTACGCCCGACTTGCGAGTCGAGATTGCGAACGTATCCAACCTTGGACCGCTGGCTGTGCCAGTCAATGCGTTCGCCGACTCGCGGGCCTCTACGTTGTACATAACGAAACCGTCATTGATAACGAGCGTAGAGGCGGGAGGCCAGGCGGTAGCAAGGCTGTTCACGGCCAACCGGCGGAGTGTGGCGCAGGCTTGGCTTGCCGCTTGCGACAGCGCCAGGCCAGGGAGAGAAGCTCTACCATTCAAATTGGCGGATGACCTTCAGAAAGAAGAGGAGGCACAAAGGGCGGCAGACATCGCAGAGCGGATGGTAGCCCTTCAAAACGAGACGCAGATAGCGCACAGCCAACGGCATGCGGCTCGTGCAGATGCTTCAAAACGCATCTCGGCGCCACCCTCTAATGCCGCAATATCGACATCAAACCCGTCGATCCACCAAGCAGAGAGTCCGAGAAATCTCGTTGATCCGAGTCGCTACCGACTCATTGATGCACGTGGTCTCGCTACTGGGGTGCCGAACAATGCGGGATCGAGGAGAGTCAACACCAGCATCAGAGAAGCAACACCAAAAGCACTACCGGTTCCTAACCACACTGGATTGCCCCCGAATGAGCACTCCAGACCGCGTACCTATACCGAGGTTGCGAAGGAATCGGTTGGCCTTGATTTCGTACGTCAAGTATTTGCGAGCGATGAGCAGGAAATACGAGATCTTCGAGCGCAGCATGGCGTTGGAGCGGATGCCGTTGATGCACTTGACCGATTCTTTGAGTTGAAGGTCTATGCTGGTGCAGAACCTGATCGCATAGTGCTTGAGGATTCTCAAATTCGCCGAGCGATGAGCACACCGAACTTCTTCGTAGTCGTGGTTTCGGAGCTAGAGGGAGAGAACGCCTCGCCGAAGGTTCGCGTAATCATTGATCCGTTATCTCAACTCTCGATGTCCGAGTCCAGTTCGGTCATTTTCACTGGGGTTCGTTCTTCCCAAAGCGTCGTTTACAAGTTTGAACTGTAAACGTAAAATTTAAGCGACTCATGTCACTTTCGAGGCAATGGTGAGTTTACTGAATGGTTTCACATCAAAGATGTGCTCAATGAATTGACGAGAAATCTCTTCAATTATCCGGTGCCCCAAAAATGAATATGAACTATTCGATGGGCGGAGTTTCGATAATGAGATGGGTGGCTGTTCCATCAAAAAAGAGTTGGACGTTCATTTCATTCCAACATTTACACCCAGAGCGACAAATACACTGACAAGCACTACGCCCAATCTGAGTGGGATACATTTGCAACCCTCTTTAAGATCACGTACAATTTTTAGTATTGCCATCCGGCAAAATTTTTGGGGGTACCGATGCCAACTCGTTCAGAGATCCTGGACACTCTTGCTGCATCGCAAGAGAAAGTCGCTGCGTATTTTCAGGGGCTGGGCCCGGAAGACCTTGAGCGTCCATGCACAGCGAGCGCAGTTCCCGGCGAAGCCGCTTGGCGAGCGAAAGATCACTTTGCCCATCTGGTAGCAAATGAGCGCAACATCCAGATCTTGCTGCGCCTCACGCTCAATGGCGAGACGAGTCTGCCCGGCAACCTGGGCGCGCTGAGCAGGGGGGAAAGGCTGGCGTTGTCAAACCAGCGCAATCAAATCTACGTCAATGCTCACCACGACGACAACAGTATGGAGACGCTTGTAGCGGATTTGGCTGCAGCACGCCAGGAAACGCTGAATCTCCTTGAGCTGTTCACAGATGAACAACTGGCCGCGCATGCATCTGTCTCCTTTGCGGCCGACAGGACTGCCGGTGATCTGTTTGCTGCGAACGCCCAGCACGCGGCAGTGCATATTATGTGGATTGAGGAAGGATTTCGCCAAGGTCTCTAGAGAACTACTTGCTTCCCAAGGAGTACATGTTGTTATGAAAGGCCTTCTTCGGAAGCCAACAGGTGCAGGAGGGTCTCTCGCACACTGCCAAACGTTCCTCTGGTGGTAGCGTCCGGTTGTGCGTCGGACAGGTGGGCACACGCATCGAGCAAACGCAGGTTTGCCCAGAGGGTATACGTAAAAAAGTCGGGAAGTCCTGTGGTCATTGCTTTGATCTCCTTCCATGATCGGGGATGATTGATGCGCGGTGGATTAGCTCTCCAGGTCGTAAGCGGTGGGGTGGCGTGGCTGGTAGATCGACAGCTCAGAGCCGCTCGGCAGCTTCATCGAGGCGAGCAACCTCCAGCCCTGCGGGATGTCCGAAATCTGGCAATTACCCTTACGGGTCCACAGCCTGGCGGCAAAGCTCGGCTTGAGCCTCTTGCTCAAAGCGTTGCATAAACACAGCTACGAAGCTGAGCAGCGGCTCCTTGGCACGACCATTGAACGTCACCCGGCTTTCTGTCATCTCGTATCGGAATGCCAGATGGGTTCCTGGTGTATAGCGATACTGGCTCTGTTGCAATCAGAGCCAGAGCCAAATTTACGCAGGCGTTGACAGTGATAACGATTTCACTTCGCTTCCGTGTTGATGAACAGGGAGGCACAAAGCGAATGCAGACAAACCATATTGGCTCATTCATGAAGATGAGTGTAAAGGGAAGAAATAATGAACTGCAACGCTCTGTCGCGATTTTGTCAATAGCAACTTAAGGGTACTGCACATCTCATTGCACCCTCAGGTTTTAAAGTGCTTCAAACGCTCTGTCGCGATTGTACCTCTTATCACATTTCTCCCGTGACTCCAACCACGCCTCGTCAGAAAGCTTCAAACGCTCTGTCGCGATTGTATCTCTTATTACCCTTCCCGTACTGGCTACTTGGGATATCCGTTCCAATAAAAATGCGCTGACGATGAGCTCTCCTCACAACTTTTCCTCTTTCTCCTCAGAACGGGCAAGGTTTTCCGCAGTGCTCATTTCCCTCTCATTTTAGAACGGATATCCCAAGTAGCCAGCACAAGGGCAACAAGTATTTCGCTGACAAGTTTAAGTGGATCAACCTTCTCATCATCGAATCGCCTATCATCTAACTGTAAAGATGAAAGTAACTTTGCCCGTGCGCAAAGATACTCTTGACTTGCCTTTAACAATCCACTAACTTCTCTCACCTATGGATTCCTCCCTCTCATTACTGGTCAACAGCTATCCAGGTCTATTTTAGCGTATCACATGCATTGGCCAAGAGAAAAATCTACCAAAGAAGAGGCGACGTTGTTTTTCTGAGGAAAGAACGATGAGGCTCCGCGTGAAGCCTAGCTACCGCTTTTTCCTACAAAGAACATTTAGGACAGGAAAGCTGACAAATCACAGTTGCCGTCCATGAGCAGGATGCAATAGATAAACTCGACGATTGGTTCAGTGAAGATGAGGAACCTGAATAGTCTGTTCGAAAAGCCTGGTTCACCAAAGCGCCTCTGATCAGACTTACAGGAGAAGGACCAGAAAGTCCCTATCTTTCGAAGTGGGGGATGAATGGTCCGCATTTCATTTCAGCATACTACCAATGAACCTTTTCATTCTTCAAGCTGACTCATGCTTTGTTGAATAATCTCTCCCAGATACTTTTCTCTTGACTCTGAGCGCCAAATCATCTCATAGTGACCTTTTTGGGCATCGCTTGCTTTGATGAGGCAGTACGTCATGTTACTGGCTGCAGCGGTCTTCTCTGTAAATGTTCGTTTCGCCACAACGACTGGTGCATCGATCTGGTAATCAGCTTTCACCTCGACAATGAAATACTGGTCGTCATCTTTTTGGAGCAGAAAATCCGGATAGTAGCTGCGAATCGTATGGGACTCCGGGTCAATGTATTGAACGAAAAAGTCTGATTGGTTGTGCGTGAGCATACCAGTAAAGTAGACCTTTTTTACTTGATTGTCACGCAGCAGAAGCGGGAAGAGGTGGTGTTCTGGCTCTGAGTCAAAACAGTATGCATCCAAATGAAAACTTTTATTGGCGTATGCTTGATATGCTTGTTCCCGGGTAACAAGTGTGGGCTTCGCGTTGACCTCGTAGTAGCCATGCTCGGGCACTTTGACGAGTTCGATGATCTGTTCTTCTGTGCGCTTATACTCCTCGATTTCGTAAAGCTCCTGGAAAAGGTGCGGAATCACCCAGTCATAGAGTAGCTCGTTGAACTCGTTGACACGCGAGACGATAGCATCGATGCCCTCAATGGTGCTGTCCATGATCTGCTCGATTTCTAAGCAGGACCGGTTCAGGTAGCGTGCAACTTCGGCTACAAGTGTAAGTGGGCTGAACTTTCGCCGCTCTCGTGCTTCAGAGATGTCCTCCGTCTTGATGGAGCGACTGTTTGCAGAGAGTCCCTCCCGTTCTGTATGTAGAAGTCGGTAGCGTACGGTCGGAGCCTCATTCATCTTCAGGTTCACGTGGGTAGGGAGTGGTTTCTCCCGCAGTTGAAAGAGGCTTCGTATCCTGGTCAGGCGTACTTTCTCGACTGGAAGCTTCACATGGACTTCGACGGGTTGGGAATCGGAGCCGCTCGATTGCAACCCTTGCACCGAGACCCGGAAATTCTGTTGCAGTTCATCTTCCAAGATCGACATATTCTCGTCGCTTAAGTATACGTGTCCTGTGCGTTGAGCCGCGCCGATAGCGCGTAGACAGCGCATGGACGCCTGCAACACGAAAATCTTCGATTTTGGCTTGCGGTAGAGTGCGACCGCAAATAACGAGCGACAGTTCCAGCCTTCACGACCTTTATTGACCAGCAGAATGAACTGCTTCTCTGAGCCGGGGGTATCAAGGCGATTGAACTCACGGATGTCCTCATTCGTGGTTTGTTTGGGGTCACCGGTATTAACAAGTATTTTGCCCGTAGGGATGCCCCGATTCCGGAGAGCCCGTTCAACTGCCGGGCGGAGCTCGTCCCGGAGTTCGTCCCAGTTTGTGGCAAAGAATGCCATCTTGGGACGCAATCCCTCATGCCGGTCTTCAAGGCTATTGTGAGAGAGAAAATCCTGAATGGCGATCTCGACGAATTCTGCCGTGTGGGCGTTCTCGTACCCGTGAATGCGCACCTGCTTGAGATACTGCTTCTGAATCGCATCAGACAAGCCGAACGCGTATACTACTTCGGGAAGGATGCGGTTCTGGACGTAGGGTGTGCCAGTATAGTTGAAACAGGCTACGACATGGGAGCCAGCCTGTTTGAGGCTCGCGGCCAGTTCATCGATCGTCAGGCGCAGACTCGTCCTACTGCTGTCCATTCCCATATCTTCGGCCAGCTGCTTGCCAAAGGCATGATGTGCCTCGTCTACGTAGATACCGAGTTGACTGAGCCGCTGGAGCTTCTGGAACCGCTGATTGGAGGTGAGCTCCTCCTCGCTATCCAGCTCATCACTCTCGTAGAGGTCGCTGTATTGAGCATAGACTGTTCCAGCAGGGAAGGATGGCTGATGACTCGACATGAAGAGGTAGACGGGTGATTTGGGCTTATGCTGGCGTTTCAGGATAACTTTCTGCGTGTTGGAGACAATCAGATTGAAGCGGGAACGATCAAGGACGTTGAGCGTCATGCCTACTTCATCTAAGAAATGGAAGCGGATGTTAGCATCAAGCCAACTGACGTATTCGGGCGGGACGACACGCGACTTATCGAAGGTCTGTATCTCGCGAAGCGCCTGGAGCACGGTCGTATCAGGGGCAAAGACCAAGGCGTTATGGCAGTATTTTGAGTCTTTGGGGAATTTGTTGGCGAGTATGAACTCATAGAAGATGCAGGTAGCCATGAGGATGGTTTTGCCTGTTCCCATGGTCAGTGCAAAGATATAGTTGGGATAGTCTCGTGTATACGCCTTCAGGTAGCTATCCATTAGATCGAAGGCCCCTTTAGTCGGTTCCTCAAACATGCCTAGTTGGGCAACTTGACCGAGTGCTTCAAATTCAGCTACAAAGCCACGTTCTGAGAACTGGGCCACCCGCTCGGACCACTCCTTGAAGAGCTGATGCACAGGCTTATTATCGAGAAACTCTTTGAGGAAGATGTACATCTCCAGCGCCTCGAACTGCGGCTGGCGCAAGAAGGCGTTGGCGTTCGCAGGGTTATTGAAATCAAGGTACTTCCTGGTGAGCTCACGATAGTGCTGGCGTATATGCCCGCGATTCTGTACATAGAAATCACGCAGATGGAAGTAGAAAGGGAAGTCATACTGAACTGCGATTGACTTAGCCATGCATGAACTCCATCTCCAGCGACTCAGAGAGAAGATCAGTGATCTTGACGCGGATCGTGCCGGCATCATCGGGCACGCGGTAGCGACCAGCAACGAGTTCGCTCCCCTCGGGCACATCGATTACAGCTGGTTGTAAGACGGCACCGTCATAGTTCCAATCGACCATGACCGAATCCACCAGCTCACGCCAGTCTTCCATGTATTCCTGTTGGAGACTGAGTTTGGCGAGCAGGTTCATGGGATAGAACTTGTCGATCACCAAGTAACCATCCTGGATGGCGACCACTGCCTCGGCGTCGCGTTTGAACTGGAGGTCCTGCTTGTCACGCAGTATATCTACTACTTCGATGTCCAGCTTGTAGGGAGACACCTCATGCTGGAGGTGGGCGGCAAGGTCCGGTTCATGTCCCATGCAGACGAGTGTGATCTTCTCTACTGGCCTACTCGGTTGTTCCAATTGACGCTGCTCAAAGGATTTGTAATCAAGACCGGTGATGAGTTCGTTGAGGTCTTGACGGGTGGCGATCCGGTTGATAGGCATGACTTTGACCATGCGCCCGTCTTTCTCGCCGTCGAACAGACTCCCGGCCTGGATAGGGCTCACCTCCAGTGCTTGTATGAGCAGTTCTTTGGCCTGGACCGGATTGCGGAAAATGTCGTAATTGTTGACATTATAGACATCGAAGCCAGTATAGAAAGTGGTAGGTTCTCCTTCTTCTAGTAGAATCAGTTTGCGAGATTGATTTGTAATCTCTTCAGCATCATTAATCAATCTCTTCGTTGTAAGCTGAACCGCACCGAGGTTGATATCTGCTCCAATGAAGCGCCTACCAAGTTTCATCGCAACGACTTGTGTAGTTCCACTACCCATAAAGCAATCAAATACTAAGTCACCTGCATTAGAAGAAGCTCGTATTATACGTTCGAGTAGAGCTTCTGGTTTTTGTGTAGGATATCCTAGTCTTTCTCCCGTTTCTGAACCAACGGAGGGAATATCAAAAACATCTCTAGCGTAAACCATACTGTACTGTAGGCCTGTTTCTTCATCTATTTTGAATTCACTTTTCTTGAAACCATACTTATGCATCATAAAAGACTTTTCCTGTTGTGGGTGAAAAGTCCAATCTTTTGAAGACTTGGTATAAAAGAGGATATTATCGTGCTTTCTTGAAAACCGCTCTTTAGTAGCTCCCCCCGTCTTATATAACCAAATAATCTCATTTTGAAATGATTCAACACCAAATATCTCATCCAGAATGCATCTTAAATGGTGTTCTTTATGAAAATCGCAATGTACGTAAATGCTTCCATTATCTGCCAATAACTCTTTTATTAATATTATTCTTTCATACATAAATTGCAAGTATTCGTCATTTGTCCATATATCAGAGTATTGTTTCTCTTCAAACACACTTTGATCATTTTGAGCTTCCTTACCTCTAACGCTAATAGTTCTCTTATAATCCGCCTTGGAGTCAAACGGTGGATCTATGTACACAAGCTTGACTTGCCCACGATACTCTCTGAGCAAATGGCTCATGACTTGAAGATTATCACCCCAGTAGATTTTGTTCCTCCAACCGTCCACCTCGGGTCCATGTGTTTCCTTATGCTGGGCTGGGTAGTATTGAGTCGAGGTAAAAGGGCGCTTGCCCGCCCATTGGAGCATGGGATAGCCCCGGATCGGCTCAAATTTGTAGTCTTCGATCCGCTTGACAGGGCCGATCTCGCGCAGCCCGAGTTCCTGCTGACGCTGCTCAGTGCTCATGCGTTAGTTCTCCTAAACTTCCAGTTCTTGGTATCGCAGTAGTGGCGCATATCGCACTCCCGGCATAGTTTAGCCGGACGCGCTGAGATGGCAAAGTCATGCGCTTCGATGCGGCTCACTACTGTGTCGAAGGTTTGGATGGTCTGTTCGATGGATTGGCCGTCTCTGTGAAACGTAATATATGGGTTGCCTGACTCCTCACTCGTATAGTAGAGGTGTGTCTTTCCGATTTTCTGCCCAGTCCGCTGCTCGACGATATGCGCATACACTTCAAGTTGACGGCGATACTGGTTCAGCTTATCACGATCCTTGAGGTCATTGACATCGAGCTTGCGCTCTGACTTGAAGTCCACCAGTTCCAATGTGTCATTCTGACCAGCGATAAGATCCACTTTGCCAGCGAGAATGTAGTGCTCCTTGAGGAGTGAGACATCCACTTCGGCCTCGCGGATGTGAGACCAGTTCCCGTTTTGACGGCGGTAGTAGCGAAGCACTTGTTCAACCGCCAGGTTACGGGCATAAGGGGCAAGATAGACTTGCTCACGTTGGGTGATCAGGGCATAGTTAGTATCAAACCATGTGCGGATGCGGTCATCGGAAAGGCGGTCTTGCTCGCCACGCAGCACCATTCGGTGAATATCCTCAATTGTCTGGTGGACAAGCGTACCGAAGAGAATAGCGTTGCGGCGCACCGGCACAAAGTCCAGTTCACGAAAGAATCGATACTGCTCAGCACAGTTCTCGTAGACGGTGATGTGGGAGGTGAAGGAGTACTCTCGCTTAAGATGGGCTTGCTTCACCGTCTCCAAAGGAAGCTCTGCAAGGCGAAGCGCCGGGTCATGCCAGGATGGAAGCCCTTGATAGTAGTCTTTGAAGTAAGCCGACGGGGTGCGGCCCTGGCCTTCCTTCTCGGACGCAGTCAACACGAGCAGGTTCTGCGCACGGGAGAAGGCAGTGTAGTAGAGACGCCGAAAATCGTAGTATTTCGTCTCCGAGAGCGGCTCAAAGGGTGGGCGTACAAGATAACCCTGTTCGAGCTTTTCATCGAGCTCGGTATACTGTTTACGCGGGAAGGCACTCAGGGAATCGACAAGCACCACCGGGAACTCAAGCCCTTTTGCCTGGTGAATCGTAAGGAAAGAGATGTAACCGCTGGGGGCATACTCGGCCTCGTCCTCGTACTCATTGATCCCGCCGTCCTTGAGGAAACGGAGAAATCGATTGAACAGGCCCTGAAGATTCTGGTCAAGGTACTTAGGATTGAGAACGGTGATGTGATGCAGGTACTCAAACTTGTTGAGCAACTGAGAGAAGAGCCCCAAATTACGCATTGCCCGGCTCTGTTGCAAGCCTTCTTTGAGCAGATCCTCCTCCAGATAGCGGCTAAAGAGCGGAAAGCGCAATAACTCAAAGAACAAGCCTGAGAAGGCGTAGTCGGCGTTTTCGACCAGAGGGAGATGCTGCTTCGCCTTCTGCCTGACCCAACGCCACAGGTCTGCATTCTCGGGCTTACGGAGTACCCCAGCAAAGAGGGCAAAGCATTCTTTATCGTAGTAATCCCAGATTGCGAGGTGGGCATCAGCTCGCCACTTCCGCACCTCGAAAAACTGGGGGAAGAGGAAAATGAGCGCGCCGATCATCAGGCGCACTTCCTCGCGGTCAAAGAACTGGTTGGCGCGTGGGGAATATACGGGGATGCCATGTTCCTCCAGGTAGGTGGCCAGTGCCCGAACTTTTGGATTCTTGACCGATCGGAAAAGAAAGGCGACCTGGTTCCAATCAGTCAGTTGTCCCTCAGTCCTCAGCACCAACAAAAAGTCGAGAACTTCATCCTGCCAGGCTGCATCGGATTTGGCAGACACTCGCACCACGGCCGGGAGCGGTGGAAATTCGGCGGGACGCGGGACGATCTGCTTGGAATAGCGAAATTGTTGTCCCTTGTACATCCACTCCTGGCCAACCATCCAGCGCGTGCAGAACTCGATGATCGCTTGGTGCGATCGGTAGTTCGTCTCCAGGGCAACTTGCTTATAGGGACGTGTGAAGGTCGAACCAAACTGCAAGATATTGCGTATCGTTGCACCACGGAACCGGTAGATCCCCTGATCATCATCGCCGACGACGCAGAGATTCGGACTGTCTGTTCCGACAAGTTTCAGGAGGATGCGCTCCTGGATCGTGTTGGTGTCCTGATATTCGTCTACCATGACATAGGCGATGCTCTCCTTAAGGGCATCACGAACGGATGGGTGATTGCAGAGTAGCTGCAGGGCTTCGCTCTGAATGGTGGAGAAGTCGAGCGCATTGGCTTCCTCAAGCTGCGTGTGATAGAGTTGCGCACAGCGACCTAGCGCGCGGATGGCTTCATCTGGTGCCTCGAGGAGGATCTTAATATCGAGGGCTTCCTCCGCCACCATATTGATCCACTTCACCAGCACTTCGCTGCGTTCCCAGGTACTTGTCGTGTCTGAATGGCCTGCCAAGTGGGTAATACCGTCGAGCGCTTCAAACGCGGAGAAGCGTTGGTACACGAAATAGTGCTGGTCAAATTGGTCAAGTATAGTAAAGTTGTGTTTGAGCCGGGTAAATTCGCGGTGATCCTGTAACCATCGAAGGCAGATCGCGTGAAAGGTGCCGAGATACATCTCGTTCAGATTGAAGCGCACGCCAAGTTGGTCGAGCCGGGTGGAAATACGCGTCGTAAGTTCTTGTGCGGCCTTATCGGTGAAGGTCACGACCATAATGTGCTCCGGGGTAACACCCTTTTCGGTCAGGAGGTAGACAATACGCTCCACCAGGGTAAATGTCTTCCCAGAACCAGGTCCCGCGATGATAAGCAATGGTCCTTCGGTGGTAGTGATCGCTTCCAGCTGCTGTGGGTTCGCTGCTGAGATCAGACTTGATTTTATCACTCGATAGAATCTTTCACAGTCAATTACATCTTCTTCAATCCAGGATAGCATCTATTACATTACTTCGATGATTATGTAGTATAACGCATGTATTTAGTAAATGTCCAATCTCCGAAGGAAATTAGGAGAATCATCCTTACAAATACCACCAAATACTAACTACCCTCGCTCTCCATGTGGTATGTTTTCGATGTAGGATTCCCCCATGCGCTTTCACAATTTTCGGCATAGTGCGGCAACGTTTCTACTTGCTATGGATGTTTATGTGAAGATCGTACAAGAGCTTAGTTTAGATGCGCAAGAACGAGCAGTGGCGTGAGACCCTGTCCACACGTCTTGTACCTGTTCACTGACTCACAACTTGGCAAGCGAGAAGGGTGGGTCAGTGCGCGTCGAGAGCATTACTTGCCCATGGAGGGAAGGCATGTAGGCAGAGTGATCAGCGAGCTGCATATTCCTCTGCCTACATGCCTTCCCTCCATGGATATGCTACCTCAAGGACGTGGGTGAGGATGCGCGATAAGATACGAGCTTCTTCACCCGAAAATAGTACTCCCAGTTCCATTCGTGACCGCAAGCTTGCAGAGGTAAAATTGGCCGTCCCAAGGTAGGCCTGTCTCCCGTAATCGGCGACAATACACTTGAAGTGGAAGGTCTGACTCCCAAATCGGTCCTCAGCCAGCGCCTCGTTCCAGGTGAACGCGCGGCAACCTGGATAGCTGTGTAGACGCTCCACGATGAGCGCAAAGCCACGCTCACTTCCCACGTGCAGGGAAGCAGAACGCCCGAGCAGGTCGACTTGGACTCCACCCTGGAGTCGGCGCTCAAGGATATTAGCGAGGTCAGCAATGGTCGCCTCATCCCAGAATGGTGCAGCCAGCAGCAAATGCTCTTGCGCTGATGCAAGCAGCCCAATGAGTGCGGCACGCAGATCGTCTGCTTCCCGTTGTAAAGCGGTGTGTGTTGCAAGAGGAAGTCCTACGGGCAGGGCTACGAGGAACCTTAGCTCAGATGTATGCATCTTTGCTATGGCACGATCCAGACCAGCGCGTATACCTGCTCGGAAAGGCGCCGTTTCGAGCAAGCGGGATCGCTTGAGGGCTCCACCGTTCAGTGAGTCAATCACGCCCAGCTCTGTCAAAGCGCTCAAAGCCAGGGCTGCCTGATCATAGGTGATCAGAAAGGCGCGGATCTCCTGCTGGAGGCGTTTCGCTGTCACCGCCCCCGAATCGGGAAGTGTATCAAGCCATGTTTCAACAGCATCCATCACCTGGCGTATGCGCCATACTGCATCTGCGTATCGCTGGCTCATCATCACGATTCCTCCTCTCTGTCATTATTGCCAATAGCCCCTGATGTGTTCGCCAGCGGATGCGTCGAGCCAGGGCGTATGACCGCCTATAAGAAACGCACGCGAGAGGCCGTGATTGAAGACACGGCAAGAGATCTCTGGTGAGTGGAGGCAGCCCGCGCACGCACCTCGATGGTCAATGCAATCCGGGTCCATAAGGCATGACATCGACTCCTCACCCAGCGCCTCCAGGAACTCATAGAGATTACTGCGCAACATCGTTTCCATGCTGCCCAGCTTAAACGTGCTTGTGTTGGCATAGATTACTGTCCCAAGGAGGGGAAGAAACAAATACTCGCTGATCGAAGTGCGCTCCAGTCCGGCGAAGCGGCTGACAATGCGCATTGCAGCATGCGAGAGCGAGTGCAGCAGCCCGAAAACAAGTCGAAGCGTGGGTTTCTGCCATACGCTATCGTAGTAGCGATCCACCTCCTCAAGCGCCTGCAAGATACGGACAATCGGTGGCTGATCACTAGCTGGCAAGTGAATCTTGTTATCTGCCAGCCAGGTGAGAACGCGCTCCGGGTCGAGCCCCAGAAATATCCCCTCATGATCGCCTTCGCGTGCCAGGATGGGAATGGTGCCTACTGCAGTAGGGCGACCCATTCGTTTTGCAGCAAGCTGGTCCAACGGGTAGAATGCACGCAGGTGGGTAGGGAGCAGCGATCCGTTCTCTTCATAGGTCGGCTCGAACGACCGCCTTGTGTAGCCAAAGGTTGCGCTGATCACAGGAAGATCGTCGACAAGGAGGGTTGGGCGTAATCCCAATCGCCGGTGTGCCTGCTCGATCTCCTGGAGCAGCCCTGCAGTTGCCCCATGCTGGTCTTGATGGAGTAATTCCATGTACGAAGTGGTATGCACCGTTGTCTTGAGGGCAAGGCTCTCTGTGATGCTTCTCTGGAGATCTGGATTCAGGTGTCGGGGTCTCCCTGTTGGGCGCGCAGAGCGTTCCACAGGGGAAGCCCCGAGCGCGATCTGGCCGATCTGTCGCATGAGGTCCTGCACAGCTTTGGTATCTCCTCTTGCCTGTGCTTCCTGCAGACGCGCCGTCAGTACTGCGATCAGACTCACCTCTGGTGGCGCTGCTGTATCTTCAGTGGCTCCTGGAAGCAGCTCACGGAGCAGATTGACCTCTTCGTCCGCATATCCTGTATGCTGCGGCCGATCCAGCCGCAGCAGGGTAAGCGTGTGTGGGTAGTATGCTTCGCTCGCACGGTAACTGGTGATACGCATCAAGACACGATCCACGACGGTGGGCTCTTTCACCGAACCATCGGCTGATGGCTCCTGCGGTGGAAGTGGCGGGGGGTTGTTAAAACACTGGTGGCATCGTGCGCTCAAGCGATCAACGGTGATCTGTTTACAAGTCCGGCATATCACAGCCAGATCGCGGGCGCGTTCGCTACGCGAAGGGATCTCGGCGATGGCACGGTTACCACATTTCTGGCAGTGAAGCGGGTATTTCGTCGTAACCATTCCCTCGCCTGTGCGCTTGAGGGTCGGCATCCATTCGAGGAGTGGGGTGAAATGCCCACACCCATGGACAAAAATTTGGGGAAACTGCCGCAGTGTTGGTTGGTAACAACTTGGACAGAGAAAGGGACGTTTCCCATCTTTCCTAGACGCGGCCAGTTGCCTCCTGTTCGCAAATACCAGCCGGTTACATGATAAGCAACGCAATGCGGTATCGACGAATGTGGCCGCGATGCTCTCGGGCTCACCAATCGTGAAGCGCTCCGACTGTGCAGCTGGGTCGGGAAAGGAGGAATACACGATGCCCCCAGCAGCTCTCCACCGGCTCAGATAGGCTTCGATTTCGCGCAAGACCACCCGTGCTTGTTTGGGTTCCCATGCAGAAGACAGGCGCACGCTGCTCAACTGCACAATCGCAAGCCCGTCCTCCCAGTCCACGGTCTTGCCAGGGAGATAGGAGAAGAGCAATTGTGACACGCTGCGCTGCATCCACATCCGCTCTTGCTGTGTCTCATTTGGTGTCGTGTTGTCCATCGTCTCCGTCCCTCTTTATCACTTCCTCGTCATGTCAAAATGTGATGCCCCTACTCTTGTCTACGGACGCAGCATGTTGCGTAGGATAGCAATATCTTGCTGTGTAATCACGTGGATATAGGCGGGATCATCGACATCGCGCAAGTTACGCATCGGTTCGAGGATATTGCGAATGCCATCCCAGCCTTGCAGCTGCTCGGGTGGCGCGTTGATGATCTGTGCGTAGCGGTTGCTCACAATACGGGCAAGTTCGCGGGCGTAGCGTGAGTATGGTGCCCGGTCAGTTCCAAAGGCTGACTGCATCCATGCAAGAATATTGGCTTCATTCAGGCATTCCGCCTTGATCTCACCCACAGCTTGCTGGATCTGGCGCACCCTTTCCAGGCGTTTCCTCAGATGTGCCGCTGCGACGATCATGAGATAGCCACCCAGCACTCCAGGGACTGTGCGTTCGAGGGCCTGGGTTGGCCAGCGGTTAATCGCAGAGGGATCGATCAGGCGATCAAGGTACTCATGCATCTTGCCGAAGCGCTGGAAAATGGAGCGATCGCGCTCGCTCTGAGGCGTCACTACGAAAAAGGAAATCCCTGGGAAGGTGCGCCCGACTCGCGCTGAAGCCTGGATGTACTCGGCCACAAGTCGTGTAAATCCTCCAAAGACGATGATATTGAAGCGGTTGATATCGACACCGTGGCTAATGATATTGGTGGCCACCACGCCGCGTACCCGCTCAGACGGCTCCCCTTCTGCTTGAGCCAGTTCGATCAGCTCCATAGTCTCGATCATCTCTGTCACATCGACCCCGCCATTGAGCGTCTCGATGAGCAGGTCCCCGTGGGTCGGCATGAGTTCGCGTAGCTCTTTCTTGACACGCGACTGGATGGCCTCGGCGACCTGGTCACTGCCCTTCCGTGTGAGCACATAGGTCAGCACCAGTTCATAGTAAAAGATCAGGAGATCAAACTCTTCGCGGATGAGTGCTGCGGACAACTGGTAGCGCTGACAGGCTGCCGCAAGGCCTCTGGCTGATTCATCACGGGCAATTTGCAATTCCTGGTAGATGAGAGAGAGTAACCGCGTCACGGCTGGCGTATGCTTGCGCCCTACGCCGAGGACACCGACAAAGACGCGTCCAATTTTGTCTGGATTCACCTGGTAGTAAAATGAGTCGAAGGCACCCGGGCCGGGACAGGGAAACTGACGAGCCTCTTGCAGGTAAAGATGGCGTACGTGATGATCGAAGCGCTCAATTGTAGCCGTCGCAGCAATAATTTTCCAGGGGCGGTGGCCCAGGCTGCGCATGATAGCAAGTGCAGCAGTCTCGTAATGGGAGTCAAAGACACCCATTTCCTCGTTGAGCAGATGCAACTCGTCCTGAATGAGTAATGCGG
>Ga0070717_10000466_pt1 | contig 25735 bp, 22 predicted proteins | sample LARL113metaG_FD_71366 | JGI IMG/M metagenome (GOLD analysis project Ga0070717, IMG submission 71366) | Corn, switchgrass and miscanthus rhizosphere microbial communities from Kellogg Biological Station, Michigan, USA - LAR L11-3 metaG | ecosystem: Host-associated > Plants > Roots > Rhizosphere ...
CGCAAGGGCTCCGGCCCACGATGTGTGATTGCAACTTGAGCTTCTTGAGAAGGAACGCTTGCGGCGATTGCTAGCAGGCGAAGTAACATGCTGCTAGCGCGTTGATTACTATGACCTATTGAACGTTTTCGTTTTTGGCGAATTGAGAATCATGCAACCGTTCCAGTTGGGCTGGAGGTTGGCATGGTTGAGAAAGATGCGGTTTCCAACGATTTCAGGAAGCAGCTCTTAGGCTACGGACTGACAACAGCGGAAATCGTTTATCGCCGTCCGGATCGTCACTGGTAGCCGCAAACTTGCGTCTGGCAGGACTACGATATGTTTCCGAATTTCCCGGCGCTGCAGTGATTCTCGGGAAGCAAGGAATCCTGTGTGAGCAGGATGTCGACAGTGAGGGCCATGCGTTTAGCGCTCAGGCGCGGGGCCTGCGCTCAAACGACGAGCTGCCGCACTGAACTCAGGTCGGCGGTCCTGACTCAGCCGTGGCTAAGAAATTCCTGAAGCGCTTGGGGAGATGGCAAGGCAAAGCCCGACTGCGGGTGGCGGCTTGCGATTGGAAATCCGAAGCGTTTCAGCTTGACCGCCATCTCGGCGGCCTTGATCACCACAGTGACGCCGTTGACGATCGGCGCGCCGTCGATATTGGCGCCCGGCTCGTTGCCGAACAGCATCATCGGAATGCCGCCGGTCGGCACGATGATGTCTGCGCCCGCGTCGATGAGGCGCCTCGCCTCGCGCTCGAAGATGGCCCACAGCTCTGCCTTTTTTGGAAGCGAGGTGAAGGCTTCCATGTAATCACCGATGTTGGCGTTGATGGCACGGATCCCGGCGATCCGTTGTTGCAGCCCGTAGCGATGAACCTGCTCGGCATGGGTCGGTATGAAGGCAGGGTTGATTGCGAGCAGACCGAGCTTGCGGCCCATGGTGCAGGCATGGAGCAAGGTCGCTTCGCCCAGGCCGAGCACCGGAATATTCACCGACGCCCTTGCGTCGTACAGGCCGACGTCCTGAAAATGGTTCATGAAGAAGACGTCATAACCTTCGCGCTCGGCCTGGATGGCGCCGCGGATCACCTCGCGCGAGAAACGGAACTCGGACAACGCATGCACCATCGTGACCGAGGGCGTCATGGTCTTGAATTCCAGCTCGAAGCCGGGATCGGTGCAGGCTTTCATGTGCGGCAGAAGATGCGCCAGGTAATTGCGGTGGCCGACCTGGTCGGTGGCGCCCTGTGCCCAGATGCGATGCGTTGTTGTTGCGGTCAATTCGGCCTCCAAATTCCTAGTGAGAGGTGCCGGCGGCAGGCGGCCAGGCGACGGAGGGATCCGCCGGCGGCACCGACGACAACAGCAGCCGTGTATAGGCGTGCTGCGGATCGGAGAACACCTCGTCGGTCTTGCCCTGCTCGACCATCTTGCCCCGTTGCATGACGACGACCCGGGAACACAGATAGCGCACGACGGAGAGATCGTGCGAGATCAGCACCAGCGCGATGCCATGGCGTCGCCCGAGCTCGAGAAGCAAATTGAGGATTTGCGCCTGCACCGAGACGTCAAGGCCGGAGACGATCTCGTCGGCCACGATCAGGCGCGGCATCACGCACAGCGCGCGCCCGATATTGACCCGCTGCTTCTGCCCGCCCGAGAGCTGGCTGGGGAAGCGGGCAAGTGTGTCCTTTGGTAATCCGACGTCGCCGAGCAACTCCTGCGCGCGCCCCGCGCGCCGGCGCTTTGTCATCGCCGCAGCAGGACGATCGGCCTCGTAGGCCTGCGTCAGCAGGCGATAGACCGAGCGCCGCGGATTGAGCGCCGAATGCGGATCCTGGAAGATCATCTGGACATGCTCGCGGTTCAGCCTCCTGACCTCGGCACCAGCCAGCGCCCGATTCTGGCCCTCGATCAGCAGCGCACCGCCGGTGAGCTCTTCGGCACCGACGATCAGTTTTGCAACTGAACTCTTGCCGCTGCCGCTTTCACCGACGATGCCGACGAATTCGCCGGGTTGGACTTTGAGAGACAGGCCTTCGACCGCAAAATTGCGCACCTTGCGTTGCCCAAGCAGGCCGCGCCTTGCCGTGTAGCACAGCGTAGCGTCCCGCAACTCGATCAGCGGCGTCGCTGAAGCATTACCACCGGGCGCCTGCCAGGTCGCCGCGACGCTCTCGCACGCACTGTTGGCTGAATTTGAGGCAACGTCGCGCGGCTTCAGGCAACGCACCCAATGGCCGGGTGCGCTTTCGATCGACGCCGGTGGCGCGGCTTCGCAGGCCGCAAGGCGCTGTGGGCAGCGGGAAGCGAAACGGCAGCCGGCCATCGATCCCAGCGCGCTGATACCCGGCATCTGCCCGCCGAGCGCCGACAACCGGCGCTGCGGGCCGTGCACGTCGGGCGTCGCTTGGTCGAGCGCCCAGGTATAAGGGTGGCGCGAGCGGCGCAACACCTCGCGGGCTGGTCCATATTCGACCTGCTCGCCGGCATAGAGCACGGCAATGTCGTCGCAAACGTGCGCCGCGAGCCGAAGATCGTGGGTGATGAGGAGCATGGCCGTGTCATGCTGACGCCGCTGTTCGGCAAGCAGTCGCAGCACATTGACCTGGCTCACCACGTCGAGCGCCGTGGTCGGCTCGTCGGCCACAATCAGCGCCGGATTGGCCACAAAGGCCATCGCGATCAGCACGCGTTGGCACTGCCCGCCGGACAGCTCGTGCGGATAGCGGTGCAGCATGTCGTCCGGCTTTGGCAGGTGCACGGCATCGAGTTGCTGCAGCATCAGTGCACGCCGCTCGTTGGGCGCGATGCCGAGATGTGCGAGGTGCTCCTCAAAAGTCTGGCCGATCGTCAGCACAGGGTTCAGCGCCGTCAAAGGCTCCTGCGGGATGAAGGCGATGCGGCGTCCGAGCAGCGCGCGCCACGCCTTGCGGTCGAGCGCCAGCAGGTCCGTGTCGTCGAACAGAACGCGTCCTTTGGTGACCTCGAAACGCGAAGGCGTGTGGCCGGCGATGATGCGGCCGATCATGCTCTTGCCGGCGCCGGACTCGCCGACCAGGCCCAAGACCCGGCCGCGTCCGAGCGAAACGGACAGGTTGCGAAGCAGGTCGATGTGTTGCCCACCGATGCGCGTAGAAAGGCTCAGATTGTCGATCGCGAGCATCGCTATCCCACGCGTTGACGTAAACGCGGGTCGAGCGCCACGCGCACGCCGTCGCCGAGCAAGTTGCAGGCCAGCACCGTGACGATGATGCAGGCCACCGGTGTCAGCAGCACCCAGACCGCGCTCTGCATGTCGTTGCGGGCATCCGCCAGCATCTGGCCCCAGGTGGTGATCTCGGGCGGCACCGATAGCCCGATGAAGGACAGCGTCGCCTCGACGACGATCGCGATCCCCATCTCGATCGAGAACAGCGTGATCATCAGCGGCACGACCGCGGGCAGCACCTCGCGCAGCATGGTGCGCCAGTGGCTGAAGCCGATCAGCTGCGCGGCCAGGACAAAGTCGCGCCGGCGCGTCACCAGCACATCGGCGCGAACCACACGACAGAAGCGCGTCCAGTCGACCAGCACCACCGCCAGAATGACCTTGTCGACGCCGGTGCCGAGGCCGACCAGCAGGATCAGCGACAGCACCACCGGCGGAAACGACATCCAGAGGTCGACCACATAGCTGATCAGGCGGTCCACGATGCCGCCAAAATAGCCGCCGACCAGCGCCAGCGTGCTCCCGAGCAGCATCGAGCCCCAGGCGGCGGCGATGGCGACCGTGAGCGCAACGCGCGCGCCGTAGATGGCGCGCGACAGCACGCAGCGTCCGAGGCCATCGGTCCCGAGCGGATAAGACGAGCTTCCGTCCCGCGCCCACATCGGCGGCGCCAGCATATGCAGCAGATCCTGATCAAGCGGATCGTGCGGCGCGATCCACGGCGCGAACACCGCGAGCGCCGTCGCCCCCAGCAAGATCAGCCCGCCCACCCAGACCCTGGGTTGGCGCGCGAGCTCGCGCAAGGCGCTGGCAACGCTCGACGCGCGCTCGGCGTGCGGCTTGGTCGAGGCGCTGAGCTCGAAGGCACTCATAGGTTCCTCATGCGCGGATTGAGCACGGCGTACAGCACGTCGACGATGACGGTGATCGCCAGCATCAGCACGCAGAAGATCAGGGCAATGCCTTGAATCAGCGGCAGGTCGTTGCCCTTCACCGCCTGAACCATGAGATTGCCGATCCCCGGATAGCCAAAAATCATTTCCACCAAGAGCGCCGCGCCGAACAGAAAGCCGAACTGCACGCCGATCATGGTGATGGTGGGAAGCGCCGCGTTCTTGAGGATGTGGCGCCACAGGATGCGGCTTTCGGAGAGGCCGCGGAGCCGCGCGACCTCGACGTAGGGCTCGTTGGCGGCCTCGATCAGGCTCGAGCGCAGCACCCTGATCACAAGCGGCGCAAAGCCGAGCGCGAGCGCAAGCGCAGGCAGCACAAGGTGCGAGAGCGCGCTGAGCAAGCCCTTGAACTGTCCGGCCAGCAACAGATCGAAAAGCGCAAAGCCGGTGAGGCCGGGAAGCGTGACCTCCGGACCGATCCTTCCGCTGAACGGCAGCACCGGCCAGAGCACGCCGAACGCTGCAATCAACAGCAGGCTCCAGAGAAACGACGGGATCGACTGCATCAGCGCCACCGCGACATCGGCCGCCGCTTCGCGCTTCTTCTGGTACAGCACAAAGGCAAGCACGCCGCCGGGGACGCTGATCAAGAGCGCAAGCAACAGCCCGACCAGCGAAAGCTCCATCGTGGCCGGCAAGGCCGCCATCATCAGCTGTGAGACCGGCTGGCGGAAATTGAGCGACGTCCCGAGATTGCCGTTGATCGCGGCCCACAGCCAGATCAGGAATTGTTGCGGTATCGGCTTGTCGAAACCGAGCTGTTGTCTCAGCAGAGCCGCATCGGCAGGGGTTGCGGATGCGGGCAAGAGCATGCCGAGCGGATCGACTGGCAAGATCCTCAAGACGAAGAACACGACCAGCGACAGCAGCAACAGGGTCGGCACTGCCAGAAGCAGCCGTCGCAGCATGATCGCCGAAATCACTTGCAGCATGTCTATACCGTCAGCCGATCAGAGGCCGCATCATTTGTACTTCATCTCGACGGGCAGCACGTAGCCATTGTCGAACAGCGTGGGCTCCAGCGCCGAGGAATAGGCGACGGTGGTGATGCCCTGCAGCAGGGGAATCGCCCAGGATTTTTCCGAGGACTCGACGTTCAGCGCCTTGTAGCCGGCCATGCGCTCCTGCTCGTTTCCCTCGGTCATGAGCTTGTCGATCCGCGACGAGAGCGACATGTCCTTCCAGGTCGAGAACCGCAGGCGCGGATCGAAAATCCGGCCGGCATAGTTTTCGGGATCACCGGTGCCGTTGGCCCAGCTGTAGAGCACGGGGCCGGCAAGCTTGCTATTCTGGGCCGCATCCAGCAATTTGGCGATGGTGGTCTCCTCGATGGTGGCGTTGATGCCGACCGCCTTCCACATCTGCGCGATGGCCCGCGCCATGTCGTAGTCGTTCGGGAACACGCCGTTGGTCGACAGAAGCGTAAAGGAGACCGGCTTGTCCGGACCGTAACCGGCTTCCTTCAGCTCGGCGATGGCTTTGGCCTTGTCGTACGGAAACTTGAAGCCGGGCACGTTCGAGGGCGTCCCCTCCGGCGCCATCACGGACAGCGGTTTTGCCACGCCGGCATAAAAGGCCTTGGACAGCGCCGCCGTGTCGATCGAAAGATGCATGGCCGCGCGCACATGGTCGTTGTCCATCGGCTGCACATAGCTGGGTATCCGGATCATGTAGACCTCGGAGAATGGATAGATCTTGGTCACCAGCCCGGCCTTCTGCGCGAGGCGCTGCACTTCGCGCACCGGCAATTGCGAGGCAAAACCGGCGCGGCCGGATTCCGCCAGCGCGACGCGGGCCGACGCCTCGGGCGCGATCTCGAACGTCACTTGCTTGATCGGCGGCACGCCGCCCCAATATTTGTCGAAGGCCTCGAGCACGATGCGCGAGCCGCGCTGATGCTCAACCATACGATAAGGCCCGGACCCGATCGGCTTTGCGTTAAAACCTTCGGGGCCGACCTGCTGCATGTAGGCCTTGGGCACGATGTAGGCTGTCAGGAACGCCAGATAGATAGGGGCGGTTGGTGTGGGCCGGCTGAACTGCATGACGCCCTTGGTTGGCGAGACCACCCCGATGTCGGCCACCGTGTTGAACATGCCGCCGACCACCAGCTTCTTGTCCGCCTTGGCACGGTCGGACAGGCTGAACTTGACGTCCTCCATCGTCATCTTGCTGCCGTCGTGGAACAGGATGTCGTCGCGCAGCGTGATCTCCAACCGAGTCGCCTTGTCGTCCAGCCATTTCCATTGCGTAATCTGGCGCGGTGAAAGCTTGAGGTCGGGCGAGTAGCGCAACGGCGAGTCGAACACGGTCGCGTAGAGATTTTGGATGCCGGGGATCGACAGCGCATTCGGATCCCAGGTCGGCACATCCACAGGAAAGGCGATCGACAGCGTCGATTTATCGGCGCCTTCGGCGTGCGCGTGCAGCGGCACGAGCACGCCGATCCCCACAGCCATCCCGCCAAACAGGATTTGTCGGCGGGATGGCATGGGCAATGCGATCCGGTCGTGTGAGGCCAAGTCAAATTCGTCCGTCATATCGAAACGCCCTTCATGGTTTTCACGCAAACGTTGAAGTCACTGATCAAGCCGGCACCAGCGCGAGTACCCTCAAGGGACTGCCCGAGCCCTGCTTGATCTTGAGGGGAGCAGCGAAAATCACCGCGCCCTTCGGAGGCAACTGGTCGAGCCTGGTCAGGCATTGCAGCCCGTAGCGGCCCTTGCCGTGCATGTAAAAGTGCGCCGGGTAGGGTGGATTGAAGTGGTGCGCCTGGCCGGCGTCCGTCCCGATCGTCTCGGTGCCAAAGCCGTGCACGTCGCGGTCTTCGACCAGCCATTTGACCATCTCCGGTGAAGGGCCCGGCGTGTGAGCGCCGTCGTCGCGCAGGCCAGGATAGTCCTTGAGCGACTTCTTCGACCAGTCGGTGCGCAGCAACACCCAGCTCCCCGGCGCGATGCGCCCGTGCTTGGCCTCCCAGCGCTCGACAAAGTCGACGGTGAGAATGAAGTCGGGATTTTCAGCTGCTTCCGCCGAGCAGTCGAGCACCGCGGCGGGCGCAATGAATTTTTGCGGCGGAATGGTATCGACCGCGTTGTCTGGCAGGTCCTTGCCGGAGACCCAGTGGATCGGCGCGTCGAAATGCGTACCGGTGTGCTCGCCGACGGTAAAATTGTTCCAGTACCAGGCGGGTCCCTTCGCATCGTAGCGCGAAATCTGTTCCAGCCGGAACGGTGCGCATTGCCCGAATTCCGGCGGCAACACGATGGTCGGAAATTCCGGCGACAAGGTATGCGTGAGATCGATGACGCGGATTGCGCCTGATGCGACGGCGTTGGCGAAGGCGAGAAGATCGGTCGTAGCCATGTTGGATGTCCCTTCAGTGCGAGCCAAGTTCGCGTTCGAGGGCTTTCGGGTTGGTCTTGAGCCGTTCCCGGATATCCTGGGCGATATCGCCGACAAAAATATCCTCGTTTCCGTCCTTCAATGCAGCAACGACGGCTTTCGCCAGCGCCACCGGCACAAGCTTCGGCGGCGGGACGGCCTGGAACCATTCGGTCTCGAGCGGCCCGAAAAAGGCATTGAGCACTTTCACGCCGCCCGGGCGAAGCTCGGCCCGCATGCATTGCGCAGCCGAAAGGCAGGCCGCTTCCGCCGCGGAATTGGCGCCATAGGCCGGCCAGTTCATCAGCGCATGGACCGACAGCAGATTGACGAAGGCTGCGGCGGAGTTGACGCCGTCGGCACCGCGGAACCGCAGCGCCGGGCCGAACGCCTGGGCCAACCGCATCATGCCGAAATAGCGGATGTCCATCTCGTCGCGCGCAATGTTGAGATTGCCGCGTTCGATGACGCCGCCGGGACGAACATGTTCTGCGGTATTGACGATGATGTCGATGCGGCCGCCATTCTGTGCCGCCTGCTCGGTCACCGATTCCGTGTCGGTCACATCGAGCGGCACGATCTCGACGCGCTCGATCCTGGAAAGCTCCGCCTGGTTCGGAAATGGCTTCCAGGGATCTGCGATGCCGACAAAGACGATGCTGCTGCCCGCCTCGGAGAAAGCTTTTGCCATCGCCTGGCCGACCGCGTTGCGGCCATCGCTGATCAGGACGCGGCGATATTGCGGATCACAGGTCATTTCGCGCAGGTGTGGATCGGCTTGCATATGCGGCGTCTCCTGTGCGGGCAGTGCGAGCATCACGGCTGAACCACTCTTGTCGAGCTTCAGGGCAAGCTTGACGCGCTCGCCCTCAACCGTATCGCCATGAAGGTGCGCCACGATGACAGGCCCAGCGTCGAGCTTGATGGTGCCGACGCGCCAGGGCATGCGTTCGCGAAAATAAGGATCCGTCGACACCCTGATCGTGGTCTCGGCGATCAGCCGGCCATTGGGATCGATATCGTTGAATGCCAGCTGCGCCGACAGACAGCGCGGACAGGCATCGCGCGGCGGATAGGGGACGTGGCCGCAATCCTTGCAGACCTGCAGCATGAAGCGGCCCTCGGCGGCGGCCGCAGTCAATCCATGCGCGGTACGGCTGCGCGCGCCTTGCGGGAGTAACGGCAGGCGCGTGCGCACCAAGGGATTCTTGCGTTTCGGTCGGGCAAGCGGCGTGCTCATGCCGACCTCGCAAGGACCGCAGCGGCGGACGCAAGGCCGCGATCGTAATTGATCATGCCAAAGCCGGAGATGAGGCCGATCTTCGCGTTCGGCACCTGGCTTCCGAGCACGGCCCCCGTCAATTGCCGGATTGTTTCCACGAGCCCAAGATAGCCGCCACCCGCGCCCGCCTGGCCCAGCGAGAGCTGGCCGCCGCTGGTGTTGTGCGGAAAGCTGCCGTCATTTGTGAGCGTGTGGCTGCGCACGAAATCCGGGCCCTCACCCTTACCGCAGAAGCCGAGATCCTCGAACTGCAGCATCGAGATGACGGGGTAGTCGTCATAGGTCTCGACGAAGTCGATTGCGTCGGGACGCACGCCCGCCATCGCCCAAAACTCGCCGGCATCGATCGCCCAGCCGCCACGGATCTGGATCGGATCGTCAGGGAACGCATTGTGCCGCTCGATCGTGGACAGAATGCGCACGCTGGCCCAGCCCTGCGCGCGCGCCGTCTCCTCGCGGCACACCAGAAACGCCTCGGCGCCGGCGCACGGCATCACGCAATCGAACAGATGGATGGGGTCGGCGATCGGCCGTGCCGCGAGATAAGCCTCGATCGTCAGCTTCTGCTTTATTAGCGCATGCGGCACGGACAGCGCATTGTCGCGCTGGGCGACGCAGATCTTGCCAAAATCCTCCCGTCGAGCGCCGAACCGGTTCATGTAGTTCCTGGTGATCAACGCAAAGCTCGCATTCGGGCCACCGGAGCCGTAAGGGTAGACGGCATCCTGGGCGAAGCGGGAAAAGGTCGAGAGCGTCTTGCGGAAGGAATCGACATGGTTGGTGTCGGCGCCGACGCATGCCACGAGCGCGGCATCGCCCGCCTGCACCGCGCGCGCCGCGCGGCGCAGCGCCACGACCCCGCTTGCTCCACCCAGAGGAATATGGTCGAGCCAGCGCGGCGAAAGGCCGAGATGCTGCGTGAGCCCGATCGCGGTATCGGGTCCCACGGTAAAGCTGGACAATGAAAAGCCGTCGAGATCCTGCGATCTTAGTCCGGATTGCGCGACGAGTTGGTGCAGCGCGCGCCCGATCCACCAGGCCGCGCTTTCCGGCGAGTATCTGACATAGGGGACCGTGACCGGTTGGCAGGCAACCACACCATCATAGGAATAACGCGCGGTGGGCTGCCGTGGCATCAGGCTGCCACCCGTTTCTTCATCGCGCGCGTATCGATACAGGATGCGCTGCCGAGCGAGGCTGCGACCAACTCCTTCAACCCGCCACGCTGGATTTTCTGGGTCGACGTCAAGGGCACCGATTGAACGAAGGCCACATAGCCCGGCGCCTTGTAATAAGCGAGGCGCGACAGGCAGAAGCCGACGATGTCATTTGCGAGCGCGGTGTCGGCAACGGTGCCGGGCTCAACAACGACACAGGCGAACACTTCGTCGCCGCGCATCGGATCGGGGGTCGGCGCGACGGCCACCTGCTTCACCGCCGGATGCTGCACCAAGACGCCCTCGACCTCGACGGCGGAAATATTCTCGCCGGAGCGGCGGATGACGTTCTTCTTGCGGTCGACGAAGTGCAGCGAGCCGTCAGCTCCGCGGCAGACGACGTCGCCGGTGTGGAACCAGCCGCCGCGCCAGGCCTCCGCGGTAGCCTCGGCGTCTTTCAGATATTCGCGGAAGAAGCCGTAGCGCGGCTCTGCTCCGGCATGGCGGACTAACAATTCGCCAGGCTCGCCGATCGCAGCCTCATCTCCGCGATCGGTGACGATCCGCGTTTCGAGCTCTGCGCCGGGCCTGCCGAAGCAGCGCGTGCTAATATGGCGCGGCTCCCGGGAGGCTGCGACTTCCGCGCCGGCACCGGTTTCGGTCATCGCCCAGGCCTCGATCAACGGAAAGCCAAAACGTTCCTCGAAGGCGCCGTGCAAGGCCGGGTCGACGCCGGCGCCGAAGCCGAAGCGTACCGCATGGTTTTTGTCTTGCGGGCCTTTCGGCGCGCCCATCAGCATCGGCGGCATCACGCCGAGATAGTGCACGATGGTCGCGCGCGCCTCGCCAACGCTGTTCCACCAGCTCTTCGGATGGAAGCGATCGAGCACGATTAGGCAGCCGCCCACCGCGACCATGGCCATGGTCGAGCAGGCCATCGCATTCATGTGGAACACCGGCAACGGCGTCAGCATGCGCGCTTCGCCATCGCTTACGGCGATCAGACCGCCGACGTTTGCATACCAATAGCCGGCATAAAGGAAATATTCGTTCGGCAGCACGCAGCCTTTCGGCCGTCCGGTCGTGCCCGACGTGTAGAGCAGGGCGCACTCGCTGTTCCGATCGGGCGGGCCGGACTTTGGCGGCGGCACGGCAATCGGGGCAGGTCCGTCGTTCGGGCCGAACAGTTGGATCGTGCGCCCCATCGCCATGGCTGCAGCGGCGAGGTCGCCTTGGCGGGAGACAATCGCTAGCGCCGCTACCATTTCGGAGTGATCGATGAGATATTCGAGCTCGGCTGAGCGCAGCTCCGGATTAATCGGGACGACCGAAACGCCGAGTGCGTTGAGCGCAAACCAGTGCAGGAAGAAGTCAGGCCGATTTTCCAGAAGGACGCCGACGCGATGGCCGTGTCCAAAACCTGCTTGACGATAGACGCCGGCGAGCCGTTCGACCTGCGCCTGACTCTGCGCATAGCTGAGTTCGCCCGCGGCGATATCGTAAGCCGCGGCGGTTTCGGTCAGCACGCTAATGAAGGGTTTTTGCGCATGCCGGGCTGCGGCAGCCTGGAACGCCGCGAGCACCGTGTCCGCACCTGCAGGCAATTGCGTGGCGACCGACATGATGATCCGTTCACCCAGTTCACACTGGGCGGTTACTTTAGGTCTCAAGTTGCGGCGCGTCAACGGAGCGGAGGTGCTTTTTCTGTCAATTATATGCGTAAGCATAGATATGTTGAGCGGCCTTCGATCATACGCGGCGCAGCTCGAGTTTGATTTCGGTTGGTCGCGCTGCCCTCTGGTGTGCAAAATATGCCGATCATTTCGGCATTTTGTCGCTTCACTGTGCGACGCGTTGGGTGGAGGGATCGATTTTTTGGCTGTCGGCCTGTTGCGATGATGGTCCCGTGGAGGGCGATTGACATGCGCCTGCATATGTTTACACTTCAAGCAATTCCGTTCGGTCCGCATGGACGCGGACCGGGATGAGGTGGGTCGCACATGCGCATCCTGTGGCTGAGCTTTGTTGATGCCGCGCAGAGCGCGCCGTACTTCGAGCGCCTGTCGCGCTATCTCAACGACATTGCTGCGCCCGGAACGACAGTCGACGTTGTGGGCACCTCGCCGCCCGATCGCGACTTCGGGCGTCTGACGGAGTTCCGCTGCGCGGCGCTTGCGATCGACCGTTGCATCGAGGCCGAAGCGGAGCGCTACGACGCTTTTGTCATGGGCCACTTCCAGGATCCCGGCCTTTACGAGGCGCGATCTGCCGTCCGCATCCCCGTCGTGGGCGCCGGCGAGGCGACGCTGCACTTTGCCGCGCAACTCGGGAGACGGCTGGGGTTGGTCTCGATCGATCCCGTCTTTGAAGTCTGGCACTACGAGCAAGCGGAACTCTACGGCCTGCGCAATCGTATCAGCGGCGTCGTGGGGCTCGGCTTTGTGCCCGAGGATTTCGGTCCGGCGTTTGCCGGCGATGAAGCGGCGTTAGCGAGGATACGGGCGATCTTCGAGGAAAAAACCCACCCGCTGGTCGCGGCGGGCGCCGACGTTATTCTTCCGGCGGGCGTGTTGCCCGCACTGCTCCTGTGCCGAAAGGGCGGCTACAGGGTCCGCCACGCGCCCGTCGTCAATTGTGCCTCCGTTGCGCTGAAGACCGCGGAGATGGCGGTCGCGTTGCGTCGCCTCGAAGGCCTCGAGCCGAGCCGCGGCTCGAGTTTTGCGCTGGCGTCGGAGCGCGCGATTGCCGACTTTAGGAAATTCGTGGCGCGGGGGCGGCAGGATGATTGATCATCTCTACCCGCAGCGTGCATCAGCTCCGCATGGCGGAATCGAGAAAGTCCAATGTCGCCGCGGCAAACGCGTCGGGCATTTGATCGGGAAATGGCACCATGCCCCCGTCGACCTCGATCAGGCGCGCGCCAGTGATCGCGTCTGCGACCTTGGCCGCGACCGGATGGGCATGCGGGTCGGCGGTCGGCGAGATCACAAGCGTCGGACAGCGCACGAGCGGCAGCCGCGTCTCCATCACATAGCGGTTGACGACGCGATGCCCCTCCGCCGCCCTGCGGCCGGCCTTGATGGCATCGACCACGAAACGATTCAGGAGATCGGTATCGCCAGCGGGATAAAAAGGCTGCCGCATTTGCCACAGCTCGAGCAGATGCGCCCCGTCGCTCTGCGATGTCGTCTCATCGATGATCTTTTTGCCGGTTGCGGCGGCGCGGCGGGTCGCATCGACATAAGGCGAGGCCGAGAGCACCAGCGCGCGCACGCGCTCCGGGCGCGCCGCCGCCATTTCGACCGCAATCGCAGCACCCGTGTGATGACCGGCGATCGCGGCGCTAGCGATTCCGAGTGCATCGAGCAGGTCAAACGCGCATTCGGACCAGGATTCGATCGAGTCTTGGCCGGCGGGCAAGGCGTCGGAATCGCCAAAGCCGACCGTATCCATGGCAATCGCGCGATAGCGTTGGCCGATGAGCGGCAGCGCGTCGCGGAACTCGTCCCAGGAGCGCGGCGTCTGGTGCAAGAGCAGCAGCGGCTCGCCGCTCCCGATCATGGCGACATGAATCCGCGCACGCTTCGTTTGCACGAAGCGCCGCTCGATGCGCGGATTGATGTTCGCCATGTCTCAGCCGACGGGATGGTTGCAAGTCAGAGCTATCAGTCGTTGGTTAAGCGGGCAAGCGCCACGAACAGAGCGGGAGGATGTGATGGCTGAACGGTCATTCGAACGCGAGGTTCAGGATCTGAAACTTGGCGCCGGTGAAGTCTTTCACGGCGAGGGTATTCTGGCCATCACCAAGGCACTGCTGCAGTCCGGCGTCGCCTATGTCGGCGGCTACCAGGGATCGCCGATTTCGCACCTGATGGATGTGCTCGCCGACGCCAAGGACGTCATGCAGGATCTCGGCGTCCACTTCGAGACCTCGGCCTCGGAAGCAGCGGCGGCCGCCATGCTGTCGGCATCCGTGATGTATCCGGTCCGCGGTGCGGTGACATGGAAATCGACCGCGGGCACCAATGTCGCGTCCGATGCGTTGTCGAATCTCTCGTCCGGCGGCGTGACCGGCGGCGCACTGATCGTCATCGGCGAGGATTTTGGCGAAGGCTCCTCCATCATGCAGGAGCGCTCGCATGCCTTTGCGATGAAATCGCAGATCTGGCTGCTTGATCCCCGGCCCAATCTGCCGTCGATCGTCAAAGCGGTGGAGGACGGCTTTGAACTGTCGGAAGCCTCGTCCACGCCCGTGATGCTTCAGGTGCGCATTCGCGCCTGTCACGTCCACGGACAATTCGTCGCCAAGGACAATCAGCGGCCGAAATACACGCTGCGCCAGGCGCTCGAAAACCCGGTGCGCGACGTCAATCGCATTGTGCTGCCGCCGGCGAACTTCATGCATGAGAAGGACAAGCTGGAGCGGCGCTGGCCGGTGGCGATCGAGTTCATCAAGGAGCGCAAGCTCAACGAGGTGTTCGGGCCCGCCGAGGGCGAGGTCGGGATCGTGATGCTGGGCGGCATGTACAATTCCGTGATGCGCGCGCTGCAGCAACTCGGTCTCGCCGACGTCTATGGCGAGTCGCTGGTGTCGCTCTATGTCATGAATGTCGCCTATCCCTTGATCGACGACGAGCTGGTTGCGTTCTGCTCCGGCAAGACGGCGGTGCTCATGGTGGAGGAGGGCGCGCCCGAATATATCGAGTATGCGCTGAACACGATCCTGCGCCGCCGCGACATCCAGACCAAAGTCTCGGGCAAGGACGTGTTGCCGATGGGCGGCGAGTATACGGCGCCGGTCCTGGTCAAGGGCCTCATGGAGTTTATCGGGCAATATGCGCGAACGCTGCTGCGCAATCAGCCGCCGGTGCCCGATCCCACCTCGATCCTGAACGATCCGAAGGTGAAGGCGCTGACGCAGGTCGTGCCGCCACGCCCGGCCGGATTCTGCGTTGGTTGTCCGGAGCGTCCAATCTTTGCGGCGATGAAGCTCGTCGAGAAGGAACTCGGCCCGCACCACGTCTCCGCCGACATCGGCTGTCACTTGTTTTCGATCCTGCCGCCTTTCAATATCGGCGGAACGACGATGGGCTATGGGCTCGGTCCCGCGTCGGCGTCCGCATTCAATGTCGAGGCCGGCAAGCGCTCGATCGCGGTCATGGGCGACGGCGGCTTCTGGCACAACGGGCTCGCCTCATCGGTCGGCAACGCCGTGTTCAACAAGCAGGACGGCGTGATTCTTGTCGTCGACAACTACTATTCGGCCGCGACCGGCGGACAGGACATCATGTCGTCCCGCGCGCTCAATCCGCGCCGCAAGACCAACAATTCGATCGTGCAGGCGGTGAAAGGCATCGGCGTCGAATGGGTCCGCCAGATCGACCGCACTTATGACGTCACTAGAATGCGCGACACCTTGCGCGAGGCGCTCACGACAAAGGAGAAGGGGCCAAAGGTCATCGTCGCGTCGTCGGAGTGCATGCTGAACAAGCAGCGCCGCGTCCGGCCGCAATTCCTCAAGGCCGTCAAGGACGGCCAGCGGATGGTGAAGGAGCGGTTCGGCGTCGACGAAGACGTCTGCACCGGAGATCACGCCTGTATCCGCCTGTCCGGCTGCCCGTCGCTCTCGGTCAAGCACACCGACGATCCGCTGAAGGATGATCCGGTGGCCGCCATCGACAACAATTGCGTCGGCTGCGGCAATTGCGGCGAAGTGTCGGAAGCGGCGGTGCTGTGCCCATCCTTCTATCGCGCCGATATCATTCACAATCCGACGCGATGGGACCGATTCCTTCACCGCATGCGGAGCGCCGTCATCGGCTGGATGCAGCGGCGGCGTCAGGCGAGCCGCATCGTCTTCGCGGACTGATGGAGGTGGGGATCAACCAGGACATGACCGGTCCCGGCGAGCTTTCGAGCGTCAAGCCGCTCTCCATTGCGATTCTCGCCATGGGCGGGCAGGGCGGCGGCGTGCTGGCCGACTGGATCGTCGCGCTTGCGGAAGCGCAAGGTTATGTCGCGCAGTCGACCTCGGTGCCCGGCGTCGCGCAGCGGACGGGTGCCACGATCTATTATGTCGAGATGCTGCAGGCGCGCGGCGATACGCCGCCGATCCTGTCATTGATGCCGACACCCGGCGATGTCGACATCGTCATCGCTGCGGAGATGATGGAGGCAGGACGGTCAATCCTGCGCGGCCTCGTCACACCCGACAAAACGGTGCTGATCGCCTCGATGCACCGCTCGTTCGCGGTGAGCGAGAAGGAAGTGCCGGGCGACGGCATCGGCAATCCGGTGACCGTGGTCGACGCGGCCGATTTCGCGGCGAAACGCACCATCGCCTTCGACATGGAGGCGCTTGCGATCCAGAACGGTAGCGTGATCTCCTCGGCACTGTTCGGCGCGCTCGCGGCGGCCGGCGTTCTGCCCTTCGACCGAAGCGCGTTCGAAGCCACCATCAAGAGCGGCGGCAGGGGCGCGGAGACAAGCCTTAGGGCCTTCAACGCCGCTTACGATCGGGCGAGGCAAAAGCGGCGGGATGCGGTGGCGGCAGCGCCAGTGAAGCGCTTCGATCCATTGCCTGAAAGCGCAGGCCATCCTGCGTTGGACCAATTGGTCAACCGTATCCGCGCCGAGTTTCCGCCCGCGGCACGAAGCATCCTTTTTGCGGGTGTGAAACGGCTGGTCGACTTTCAGGATCCTGCCTATGCGGCCGAATATCTCGACCGGCTCGGCGCGGTGTGCGCGGCCGACCGCACGCATGGCGGCAAGGCGCGGGATTTTGCGTTCACGGCGAAAGCGGCAAAATATGTCGCCGTCGCCATGGCCTATGACGATGTGATCAGGGTCGCCGATCTCAAGGTGCGCGGCTCGCGCTTTGCACGCGTGCGCGCTGAGGTCGGCGCAAAGGCCGATCAGATCGTCTATACCACCGAATACATGCATCCGCGCATGGAGGAGGTTTGCGGCACGTTGCCGAAACGGCTCGGTCAGTGGATCGAGGATCGGCCAAAGCTGTTCGCGCACCTCGATCAGTGGGTGAACAAAAGCCGACGCGTTCGCACCGCCACCGTGTTCTGGTTCATCGCCCTTACCCTCGTCTCGGCGTTGCGCGGCAGGCGCCGCGGCACGCTGCGGCATTTTCACGAGACCGAGCATCGCGAGGCATGGCTTGCAACCGCAACCTCTCTGCTGTCGTCGAATTATGACCTCGCGCTCGAAGCGCTGGAGTGCCGCCGCCTGGTCAAGGGCTATTCCGACACGCATGCGCGCGGCCTGTCAAAGTTCGACCGTGTGATGGCGGCGATCCCGCTGCTCGCCCAGCGCGACGATGGCGCGGCGTGGCTGAGGCGGCTGTGTCAGGCCGCGCTGATGGACGAGCAGGGGACGGGGCTCGAGGGCGCGCTGAAGACCATTGCGACGCTTTAGGTTTTATGAGGATTGAAGAGAGGCGATATGACCATCGAAAGCGCGATCGCAAGTCACGAGCCGTTGTCCGGCGACTTCGAAATCTCCGCCGGCACCAGCCTTCTGGTCGTGGCTCTCTGCTGGATCGGCATTTTTACCGAGGGCTACGATGTCGGGGTTCTCGGCGCCATCCTTCCGGCGCTTGCAACCGATACGAGCTGGACGCTGACGCCGATCGAGCTCGGTGCGCTCGGAAGCTACACCTTGTTCGGCATGCTGGTCGGCGGAATCCTGAGTGGGACGTTGAGCGATCTCTACGGCCGCAAGCCGCTGTTCATCGGCTGCTTCACTCTGTTCACGGTCTGCACGATCATCACGGCGTTCACGCCGACGCCCTTCTGGTTCGGCGTCAGCCGGTTCATCGCTGGCCTCGGGCTCGGCGGCATCATTCCGGTGGCGGCGGCGCTCACCATCGAATATTCGCCGGCGCGCAAGAAGAGTTTTAACTACGGCATCATGTATTCCGGCTATTCCGTGGGGATTCTCACTGCCGCGCTGGTCGGGAAGGCGCTGCTGCAGGATCATGGCTGGCGCCCCGTGGTGCTGATTGGGGCCGCGCCGGTTATTCTGGTGCCGCTGCTTGCGTGGTGGCTGCCGGAATCGCTGGAGTCGTTGGCTGCGCGGGGGCGCGCGGACGCCACGCGAAAACTTGCGGCGCGGCTCGCAATTCCTGTGCCGGCGGCCGCGCCGAAGGCCGAAGCTGTCGACTGGCGCATGGTGCTCGGCGAGATCTTTTCGCCGCGCAATGCCTTCGCCACCGTCTGCTTCTGGACGGCGTTGTTCATGGGGCTGCTCCTGGTCTACGGCATCGCGCAGTGGCTGCCGCAGATCATGCGCAAGAGCGGCTACAATCTCGGTGACAGCCTCTTGTTCCTTGCGGTGTTCAGCTTCACCTCCGCGATCGGCGGCATCCTTCTCGGCCAATGGGCCGATCGGTTAGGCGTAAAGCGGACGGTGGCGCTGGCCTACGCGCTCGGCGCCCTCGGCATTGCCGCGCTCACCTTCAAGGGATCGATCTGGCTGAACTACACGTTTGTGGCGATCGCAGGCTTCGGGACGGTGTCGGCGTCGTTGATCCTGACCGGCTATCTCGCGGACTATCTGGCGCCCTTCGTGCGATCGGCCGGAACCGGTTTTGCCTTGAGCTTCGCGCGCATCGGCGCGCTGATGGGGCCGCTGCTCGGCGGCTACATCGCCAGCCTCAATGTCGGTCCGCAATGGAATTTTTCTGTGTTCGCCGTGGTCGCAGCCGTCGCCGCGATCGCGACCGCGCTGATCCCGAAGAAATAAGCGGTGGTTTCGGTTGCAAACGATGCCAAATTTCTGTCTGAGTGAAAAAGTAAATTCGGATCGTAGGAGCAGTAATGACGGATCGGTTTTCCGGAAGCCTGTTGCGGAACGATGTGAGAGACGAAGAACTTCACCCAAGCCTGGGTGAGATCGGGCTCAACAACTTCGCTCCTTACCTGATGAATCGCATCATGGCGCGGTGGAACACCAACGTCGCGGAGGAGCTGAAGGATTTCGATATGACGACGACCCAGATGCGTGCGCTCGCCGTCCTCAGCGTTTCCTCGTCGGTCACCATCAACGAGCTTTCGGTTTTTGCGGTCACCGAACAGTCGACCATGAGCCGAACGCTGGATTCGCTGGAGGAGCAAGGCTACATCCGCCGCCAACCTCGTCCCGAGGATATGCGAGTCCGTGACGTCAGCATCACCGCGAAAGGACGATCGGCCTTCGAGAAGGTCTGGCCAATGCTCTATCGCATGTTGCTGCAGATGTTTGAGGGCGTCGAGGAAGACGAATACCGCAACTTCCTCGGCACTTTGCACAAGGTCCTGCGCAATATTCGCAAGCACGACATTTGACGATGCTCGCCCGGTCCACAACATACGGCCCGAGCATTCTTGCGCTAGAAGCCCGCCAAATCTCCGTTTGAAGGTTTCATGACCGAGACGGGACGTATTCATCGCGTAAGGCGTCAGAACGAAACTTTTAATCAGCGGTTCCCAGGTTCGAGCGCTGGAGCGCCCACCAAGTCGTTCAAGCACTTACAGTACTACGCATCAGAACGGACCTTTCAGTTGGGAGGCCAGCGATCTGCAGTTTGATCCATTCCGAAGCTCGGTCGAGGCTCGAGCGTAAATTGCTGCGCGCTTGATCCTTGTTTCTGCTCTTCGTGCCAACGAGATACTGCGCGCAGATCAATTGGTACAGGTCGATTACATATCGATCGTAGAACAGGATATTAGGGCGAACAAATCGGACAACCTGAAAGATCGGAGTGGTGCCATTTTGGAGCCGAAATCGGTTTTTCGGGCGAGGAGCAAGCTGCTGCGGGGTCTATTGCGGAGGCGGCAGAACTCGGACCCACGAGCTGAGACTTTCCCCGACGTCTCGGGACGCTTGAGTGCAGCAGCGCTGTTTGGACAAGTCGTCTTCGGTTCGTGAAATGAGCGGTTATGGAATGGTCGCTTGTGGCACTCTTGCGAAATGCCAACCAGCACGGAGATTGTCTGCTTATCGGGGTAGACCGGAAGTGGTCGGCCGAAATTTTTGGGTCGCCGATTTCACGAAATATTGGTCGACTTCTCTCCCGTAGGGGCGCACCGTTCCTGTGACGCTTAAACTGAGTTTGCGTAGACTATCTAAACCACACTCCAGGCGGCCGAACATGCGCGCCCCAGACCCCATCGTAACGTTTATTGTAGTTCTCGTAGTCGGCCTCGCCGCTGGCTTTCTGTTCGACCGGCTTGCGGGGCCGTCATGGCTTGCTCGTCAATTCTCCGGATCCACCCGCGGCATCGTCACAAGCACATTGGTGGGTATTGCTGGCGCGTTGATTGGCTATCACATCGCGGCGCTTCTCGCGCTCAGCGGCGGGATAGTGACGTCGGTAGTTGCAGCGGCGCTCGGGTCGACTGTGGTGCTGTTCGCTTGGCGGATGGCTAAATAATAAAAATAATTCTGCTCGTAGCACGAACGGGACATGCCGACGGACACCGAAATTGGCGCGAAACCATTTAAGTACGCCGCGATATATCGGTAACGATCGAATTGAAGAATGAGAACAATGCATCCCCTGCGATCACGCCACCAGCAAACACTTCCATCACCGAGCGTCCGTCAGTTCCGCGAGCCGCAAGCCAGATCTGCCGCAAGACAATGCCGAGCAGCACTGCCCAACCAGCCAACGGAGCCGCGATCAGCAGTCCTGTGGCAAACAGCACGCCAAGCTGGCGTTTTTGGCTACCGAGCAGTTGCAGCAATGCGCCGGGTATTGCCCAAAGCATCATAGACATCGCTGCAGGGCCGGTGATGCCAGCCTTGATGGTGGCCGCATATACCCTATCCACCGGCGGGATCATGTTCTGCGAGAAATAGCCCTGCCAAGTGAGGCCAACGACGACGATCGCCACCACGAAAGCGGCCATCGCGGCGTAGAGTTGCTGGCGGCGGCCATCAACCTCGAACGCTGCACCGAGACCTGCCCTCAACATGAAACCAGCCTTCAGGTCGTAGCCCATATCCGCAAAAGCCGGCCCGGTGGCGGCGGAAAATCCCACCAGCAGGGTCAGTGCGGAGACTGGAAATCCGATGAGCATGCCAATCAACAGCGTGATCAGGGCGATCGCGAAGGCCGGGAACCATCCCGAATGCATTGCCGCCAATCCAACCAGCAACTCGTGCACGAACGCCGCGAATGCTGCGTAGATCACGAATGCGATCAGCATAGCGGGGGACAGATCGGTTACGAGACCGCCGACGAGCGCGATGCCGACAGCGATGCAAAGGTAGGCGACGAAGCCGAGGCCCATGGTGCGTCCAACGCCGTCGCTGCGGACGACATTCTTGTCAGCGTTGACGTCGCGCCGGGCGATAACGATACCCACCTGTATCAACGCCATCAGCCCTGCGCCGATCATGAACCCATGCGGCACCAAAGCGGCATTCAGGTCGGCGCCGGGCAATACGGAGTGGAAGATCTCGCCGGAGAACAGGACCTTGGAATAGCCCCGCAGCAGCAGCCCGAGACCGAACATCGCCAACGCCCAGACATTGCCGATGAAGGCGATGCCGAATGCCGACATCGGAACGCCAAACCAGGAGCCTGCCGCGCCCACGCCGATGCCCAATCCAAGAATCGCGGCCTTGCGACCGCCCTCGTCGCCCGCGCGAATCGCTTCTGCGGCCGCCACGCCGGGCGGCCACGCGCCATCGGCCGGAAACACTTTACTGTCGAACATGCGATAGAGCAGGAAGCCGTCCAGCAGCATCGCGCAGGCCACGCCGGCGAACATCGGCAGGATCAGATCGGGGCGACCCAGTACGAAGGGAATGCCGATCGGCAGCAGCAGGCTATTCGCCGCACCGAACGTTGCCGCAGATATCGCGCTCTGCGCCAGGTTCTGAACATGAATGGACCGATAACGTCGGAACAGGCCAAGCGGAACGCGCGCCAGACCGATCGCCACAAGCGCGCCGACCATGGAGGTGTTGGGAGTTACACCCAGCGTCGTCAACAACTGTAGTCCGATGATCGCGCCGAACACCGACAAAACTACAATCAGGATCAGCGTTGTCGGTTCGAACAGTCTCGGGTGTGGTTCGGACTCTTGGGTCATGACAGCACGATGTCGATCGCGTGCGCCACCAATTGGCGCGATAAAAGGACCGGCCGCTTGGCCGCTTGCTTCACCACTTTGCGCATCGCCTCAGTATATCCGATACAGTGCATCAGGATAATATCGGTGTCGGCCAAGGACGTGCCGGCTTCCCGCAGTGCAGTCTCGCTCGCCATTTGATAGGGTGAGGCACCCACTGCCTTTGTTGCAATCCCGGGAATGCCGTGAAACTCGTCAATCTGCGCTGCATTCGGCAGCACAATGCCGATCCGTTCAGCGCCGTAGGCCAGACCCTGAACGAAGTGATCGACGGTATGCTGGGGCTCGATGAACGGCGTGCGCACGCGAAAAGGGGTGAAATGTCCGGTGCACAGCAAGACCAGCAGGTCGAACCCGCCCTGATCCAATTCGGCCAGGATCGTGTGCAAGCGTCGGTCGATCGCGGGCTTGCCCAGTAGTACTTCCCGCCCGTCCCGCAGGCGGGTGACCAGCCGCTCCTCGCCTGGCTGCGGTGCCAAATTGGCAATGGCCTCGTCGGTCAGCCCGTCGAGTGCCCCGCGCTCGGTTACCTCGAATTGCGTCTGTGTTTCCTTGATAATGTCCGGCAACACGTCGCTACGCGGCGATTGTCCGATGGTGACAAAGGCAACTCGCCGCAGCATCGCAGGCTCCTCTTGACAATAACTGATCCTTTGCAATAACCGAACAACGTTATTCGGTCGGTCCGGCGAGCCATATACGTGCCGCCACGTATATAATGCGGCATTCGGGTTAGATTTTTCTGATCAGCCGCCGGCAGCGCCGAGAAGAAGCACACGGCGGATCAACTCGGCCGGCGAGCGCGCCTCCAATTTGTTCATAGCCCGTCCGCGATGGATTTCAACCGTGCGATGGCTAATGCCGAGCCGCCGGGCGATTGCCTTGTTGGCCTCTCCGTTCATGACGCAGGCCAGTACCTGGCGCTCGCGCGGCGTCAGAGACACTGACGGGGGCGGCAAGCGATCGACGAGTGCTTCGCTTCCGAGCGGTGCGGTCGGCATGCCCGTCGACACGACGCGGGGGGCCGCGCCCAACTCGGACAGGCGCAGTCGCATTGCACCGACAATGATGCGTAGTGCGGTTACCACGGGTTTGCCCGTAGCAACCGCCATGCGGCGGGCGTTCCCCTCTGAGTAGCCGACCGAGTGCATCAGGATGAGATCCGCCTCCCCCAATTGGGCGGCCGCGTCTGCCAGCCGGGCGGCTTCGCCTGTAGCGGCGACCGCGCGTGCGTTCTGGATCAGCGTGCCATAGCCGCCCATCTCGGCCTGCTTTGCCAATGGATAGATCACGCCAATGCGGCAATTCCCAATGACCAGGGCATCGATCCACGCATCTACCGCGCGCTGACCATGCACCAGTGGGGTACGCAATGAGAACGACTGATACACGCCTGTCGTGATGAGAACGATCAGGTCGAATCCCAGGCCATCGAGACGCTGCAGCAGCGTCGTCAGCCGGTCGACAACGAAGTCAGCATCCGCCTCGACATGGCGGCCGCTCCGCAGGCGCGTATACAATCGCCCTCCCGACCCGAGCTTTGTCCGAGTTGCGATCTCGGCCGGTGTCAATCCGTCGAGCGCGCCGAACTCCTGATAGACGGCCGCGCCATCCAGCATTCCCAGAATATCCGGCACCACATCCGCCCGAGGTGCCTGGCCGATGGTAACGAAGGCGATCCGTGGTTTTGAGCGGCGCAGACCATCGCGCTCAATGGCGCGGCGTACGTGACCGTGATCAGCCACTTCGAGGTGTCCGTAAGGGTTTACCCGTATGGTCGGCTGGCAAGAGCATCGGTAACATCATCCCAATTATACGTGGGCGCGCAAATGAGACTGATAGAACGCGACGAGTTGGAGCCATTGGCGACCGGGGCATGGATCCTCGGAACCGGGGGTGGAGGATCTCCATATCTCTCCTATCTCAACATGCGCAAGCTATATGCTGATGGGTCACGGGTGAACCTGATGGATCCCGCCGATCTCGCCGACGACGCGCTGGTCGCGGTGGTGTCCAATATGGGCGCGCCGCTTGTAGGACAGGAACGCCTGTCCGATCCCGCCTTTGCCTCCAAGCCGGTTCGGATGATGGAGGACTATATCGGGCGCCGCTTCGACGCCGTGATGTCGGTCGAGATCGGCGGCGGCAACGCCTTCCAGCCGCTTCTGGTGGCCGCGATGACCGGGCTGCCGGTGGTCGATGCCGACGCCATGGGGCGCGCTTATCCCGAAGCACAGATGACCAGCTTCGCCATCGGCGACCTGTCGATGTTTCCGCTGACGCTCGCCGACATCCGCGACAACGAGGTGATCGTGGCCCGCGCCGCGAGCTGGAAATGGATGGAGCGGATCAGCCGCAAGGTGTGTACGGAGGTCGGGTCCATTGCCGCCACCTGCAAGGCGCCGCGCAGCGGTGCCGAGGTCAAGGATCACGGTATTCTCTACACAACAACTCAGGCCATTGCGTTAGGCCGGGAAGTTCGCCGCGCCCGCCATGCGCACGAAGATCCGATCGCGGCCATCCTGACCGCCGCGAAGGGCAAGCTGCTGTTTCGCGGCAAGATCGCTGACGTGCAGCGCCGCGCCACCGAAGGCTTTCTGCGCGGCACGGCGCGTATCGAAGGCATCGACGATGACCGCGGCGCCCGATTCGAGGTTGCGTTCCAAAATGAATACGCCGTCGGTTGGCGCGACGGTCGCGCGCTCGTGACCACGCCCGACCTGATATGCCTGCTCGACAGCGTCTCAGGCGAGGCCATCGGCACCGAGAGCCTGCGTTATGGCCAGCGGGTCAGTGTGATCGCGCTGCCGGCGCAAGCCATTCTGCGCACGCCGAAAGGCGTCGCGCATGTCGGGCCCCGCGCCTTTGGCTACGATATGGACTACGTGACGGTCTTCAACGACGCCGTACCGGCGGAGCAGCCGTCATGAGGCGGATTGGCATCGACGTCGGCGGGACCAACACGGATGCAGTGTTGATCGACGGCAATCGTGTCCTGGTTGCGGTCAAGACCGCAACCACCGCCGACGTGCTGGGCGGCGTGCGCACCGCATTGAGCAAATTGCTGGCGGAAACAGCAGGTGGGCCGGGCCACATAGCGGCGGTGGTCATCGGGACAACTCATTTCACCAATGCGGTGATCGAGCGGCGCGCCTTGCAGCGGGTCGGCGCGCTGCGCATCGGCTTGCCCGCGAGCGCCAGCCTGCCGCCGTTCGTCGACTGGCCGGAGGATCTGGCCGCGCTCGTTCGTGGCCAGGTGCACATGGTCGCGGGCGGGCACGAATATGACGGCCGCCCGATCGTGCCACTGGACGTTGGCGCGATCCGAGATGCCGCGCGCTGCATGGCGGACGCCGGCCTCACGGCGGTTGGCGTCACCAGTGTCTTCTCTCCGCTGACCTCCGAATGTGAGCGGGAGGCTGAGCGGATTCTGGCCGAGGAAATTCCCAACGCAAATATCACCCTGTCGCACGAGTTGGGCCGGATCGGGTTGCTCGAACGCGAGAACGTCACGCTGCTGAACACCTGCCTGCAGAACCTGGCGCACGAAACGGTGGCCGCATTCACCGAGGCCTTGCGCGGCAGCGGCCTCAATGCACCGCTGTTTCTGACGCAGAACGATGGCACGAT
>Ga0070717_10000467_pt1 | contig 25732 bp, 27 predicted proteins | sample LARL113metaG_FD_71366 | JGI IMG/M metagenome (GOLD analysis project Ga0070717, IMG submission 71366) | Corn, switchgrass and miscanthus rhizosphere microbial communities from Kellogg Biological Station, Michigan, USA - LAR L11-3 metaG | ecosystem: Host-associated > Plants > Roots > Rhizosphere ...
TGCTCTCTTTGCGGAGCGCCGGCGTCCTCGCCGGCCGGCTCGGCGGCGTCCCGCCGCCCACCCGCGCCGGGACGGCGCATAGCCAGCCGTCGAGACGACGGCGCTCCAAACGACGGCGGCACGCCGAAGCGGCGCCGGTACAGCGCGCTGAACGAGCCGAGCGAGGCGAAGCCGACGGCGTAGCAGACGTCGGTCACACGCGCGCCGCGGGCGAGCATCGCGCGCGCGGCGTCGAGGCGGCGCGACTGCAGGTAGCGCATCGGCGTCGTGCCGAAGGCCTTCTTGAACGCGCGGTGGAGATGGAACGGCGACATCGCCGCGACGCCCGCCGCGTCGGCGACGCTGAGCGGCTCGGCGTAGCACGAGGCGAGGAAGTCGCGGGCGCGGTAGAGCCGCCGGTAGAGCTCCTCGCGCGTGGCCGCGCGGACGGCGGGAAAGCGGGCCATGTCGCGGCGGACGTCGTCGCGCAGCGCGGCGAGGGCGTAAGCGAGATCGTGGAAGCTGGTCTCGACGTCGTGGCGATCGAACGCGCGCAGCGCCGCCGCGACCGCGCCGCTCATCGGATAGAGCCGTTCGCAGAACTCGACCGGCCGCACGACGACGTCGTCGAGCTGCCGTTCCTCCGAGGCGCGCAGCGAGGCGACCGCGCCCTCGACGAAGCCGCCGGCGAAGAAGGGGCAGAGCGTCGTCGTCCCCCACGCCGCCGGCACGTCCATGTCGTACTGCTGCCCGGCGTTGAGCACGAGGAAGACGTCGGGCGTGACGAGGTAGCGCCCCTGCGGCGTCTCGTAGCGCGCCTGCCCCGCGGCGACCGCCTTGATCGAGAGCGGCGTGCGGTACTCGCGCACGACGTAGTCGCGGCGCACCGGCGCCGTCATCAGCGCGGAGGCCGCGCCGACGTCGCTCCACGGCAGGTTGATGCCGAAGCGCGCCACGCCGTCAACGATACAGCGCGCCCAGGCGGTCCGCCAGCGGTAGTGCCGTCGTCTCGACGGCCGGAGAGGCGGCGTCCCCGCCGCCCACCCCGGCGCCGGGACGGCGCCCCCTCCGGCCGTCGAGACGACGGCACTACTTGGCGCACGTGCGCACCGAGCGTGCGACAGTGCGACACGGTGTGTGCGCACGTGCGCACCGGGCGCGCAGCATTGCGACACACCGTGCGCGCACGTGCGCACCGGGCGCGCAGCATTGCGACACGCCGTGTGCGCACGTGCGCACCGGGCGCGCAGCATTACGACACGCCGTGCGCGCACGTGCGCACCGGGCGCGCAGCATTGCGACACGCCGTGCGCGCACGTGCGCACCGGGCGCGCAGCATTGCGACACACCGTGTGCGCACGTGCGCACCGGGCGTGTTGCATTGCGACACACCGTCAACATTGCGTCATCTGCGCCGCGCTGGGTAGAGAAAGGGCCTTCCCAGTCACTCCTTGAACAGGGAGACTCAGATGGCCAGAAATTTTTCTTTCAAATTGACCCTGCTTTTTAACCAGACGGTCACGGATTGCGCGGGAAACTGGCAGTACGCTGCGGCCAACGGCGTCGACGGCAATGTCCAGGTCCAGCTCATCGCCACGAAGCGGACCAATACGATCGAGCCGAACTCGTTTCCGGCCTCGATGCTGACGGCGACGATCCTGTTCCCCCCCGCCACGCCCGGCGACGTTTCGCCGAACATGACGCTGCAAGGCGTTCACGACCTCACCACGAAGAACGAAAGCGGCAGCGTCAGCGCAGCTTCCGGCGCCCTCGCCGACCAGGTCGGCGGCACGTTCACGTACGAGGGCGGTATTCTGACGATCAACGCTCCGCAACCGCGATAGAGGTCATCGGTACAACGCGCCCAGCCGCTCCGCCAGCAGCATCAGGTCGCGTTGCGAGAGGCGGCCGGCGTGCGCCGACAGCTCCTTCATCAGCCGCGTCGTCGCGGGATCGAGCGACTCGAGCCGCCGCAGCTCGCCGTCGAACGACTCGCCGACGCGGTCGATGAGGCCCACTTCCAGCGCCTCCGCCGCGGTCAGGCGCTCGTTGCCGAGGAAGAGGCGGCGGGCGGCGGCGCGGTCGATCGTCTGGCGCCAGCGCGACGTCCCGCCGAAGCCGGTCACGATGCCGAGCTTCCCGCCGGGATGGGCGAAGCGCGAGCGCGGCGTCGAGAAGCGGAGGTCGAAGGCCAGCACGAGGTCGAGCGCGCCGCCGAAGCAGTCGCCGTCGATCAGCGCCACCGTGATCATCGGCAGCCGCTCGATCGCGGCGAAGAGCTCCTGCCCCATCCGCGCGAACTCCTCGGCCTCGGCCGCGCCGAACGCGCGCATCTCCGCCATGTCGGCGCCGGCGGCGAAGATGTGCGGCCGTCCCGAGCGGAGCATCAACAGCTCTCCGGAAGACGGGAGCTGTGCGCGGATCGAGCGCAGCATCGACGATGACAGCAGGTTCATCCCGCCGTCGTCGAGCACGATCTCGCAGGCGCTCACACGTGCACGGCGTTGCGGATCGCCGCCACCGCCGCCGACGTCGGCGTGCCCGGAAGGAAGATCTCCCGAATCCCCATCGACTTCAGCCTCGGCACGTCCTGCTCCGGAATGATGCCGCCGGCGAAGACGACGATGTCCTCCGCCCCTTCCTCTTTCAGCATGCGCATGATCTCGGGAAAGAGGACGTTGTGCGCGCCGCTGAGGATGGAGAGGCCGATGGCGTCGACGTCCTCCTGGATGGCCGCGGCGACGATCTGCTCGGGCGTCTGCCGCAGGCCGGTGTAGATCACTTCCATCCCCGCGTCGCGCAGGGCGCGCGCGATGATCTTGGCGCCGCGGTCGTGACCGTCCAAGCCCGGCTTGGCGATCAGCACGCGGATCTTTCGTTCGCTCATGAAGACTCCCGGAAAATCGAATAGATGACGAGGTCGTGGTAGGCGCCGTCGCGGTAGAAGTCGTCGCGCAGACGCCCCTCCTGCACGAAGCCGCGCGCCTCGAGCACGTGCTTGGCGCGGTCGTTGTAGTCGAAGACGTTGATGCGCAGCTTGCGCAAATTCATCTCCTCGAAGGCGAAGCGGACGAGCGTGCCGATGGCGTCGCTGCCGAAGCCGCGGTTCCACGCCGACGGCTCGCCGATGAAGAGCCCGAACCAGCCGGAGCGCGAGACCCAGTCGATGTCGTGGATGGAGGCGTTGCCGATGTGGCTGCGGTCGTCGCGCCGCTCGACGGCGAAGTGCCGCTCGCTGCTGCTGGCGTGCATGGCCCCCTCGAGCCACTCGGCCTCGTTCTGGAAGGCGATCGGATAGCGGGTCTTGAGGGTGCGCACGATGTTCGGGTCGTTCATCCACCGGTAGCAGCGCTCGGCGTCGTCGGCCTCGAAGGCGCGCAGGATGACGTGCTCGCCGGCGATCATGAAGCGCCGCCGCGTCAGGTCGCGCGACTCCGGCGCGAAATCGCGCTCCGTGCGGTTGGACATTCGCCAAGTCTATATCTAGCGACGCGGACTGGGCCGCGTCGCTTGGCCGTGAAGCAGCCGACGCGCTGCGCGCGCGGCTGATCGACGGCCGCTCAGTGGCGCAGCGCCTTCTCGATTCGGCGGTCGGGGACTAAGCAGAACGCTTGCACGCGACCGACGCTCGTCCCGTCATCCTGAGCGTAGCGAAGGATCTCGAGCCACGTAGATTGAGATCCTTCGCCGTCTGCGCGGCTCAGGATGACGTGTGGCTCTGCCGACGCCGTTCTGCTTAGCCACATCAGCGCTACGGCGATGGCCCGATGCACGAAGGCGAGCGGCACCGCCGCGGCGTCGGACTTGGCGTCAGTGGCGCAGCGCTTTCTCGATCCGGCGGTCGGGCACTAGCCACATCAGCGCTACGGCGATGTAGATCGCGCCGGCGATGGCGCGGTGCACGAACGCGAGCGGCACAGCGACGGCGTAGAGGAACGCGGAGATCTTCCCCTTCGCGTCGCCGCGCAGCGCGGCCGCGACCTCGGGGGCCATGCCGTGGTTCGCGATGATCGTCGTCTGCAGGATGAGATAGCCGATGCCGGCGAGGAACAGGACCGCGCCGTAGATCGCGGTCGGCAGCGGCGCGAACTCGTTCTCCCCCATCCACGCCGTCGTGAACGGGATCAGCGACAGCCAGAACAGTAGGTGCACGTTTGCCCACAGCACGCCGCCGGTGACCTGCCGCGTGGCGTGCAGCATGTGGTGGTGGTTGTTCCAGTAGATGGCAAGGACGACGAAGCTCATGACGTAGGCGAGGAACGTCGGCCACATCGGCCGCAGCGCCGCGAGGTCGACGCCGTGCGGCACGTGGAGCTCGAGGACCATGACGGTGATGAGGATGGCGATGACGCCGTCGCTGAACGCCTCGAGGCGGCCCTTGGACATGGCGGCAGGATAACGCTGTACGATCGCCGCACGGATGAACGTGCGCGTGACGAGCGGCGGCGGATGCGGCGCCGCGTTGCTGTGGGCGCTCGCCCTGGCCTGGTGCGGCGGGATCGCCTTCTTCGCCGTCGTCGTCGCGCGCAGCGGCGCCGGCGTCTCGCTCGCCGCGTGGGCGACGCTCGCGTTCTTCGGCCTCGCCGGCGTCTACCTGCTCGCGCTGGCGATCCGCGCTTCGCTGAGCGCCGCGGCATTGCGCACCGCCGCGATCGACCTCCGCGCAAACGTCCTCGGCGGGAAGCTCGCCGGCGACATCCACGTCCCGCCGGGGCGGTTCCATCTGACGCTGACGAACTGGCGCGCCGGCGACATGGAAGAGCTGCTGTGGGAGGCGACGCAGACGATCGCCGGCTCCGGCCCCTTCGCCTTCGACGTGCCGTTCGACTGCGAGCCGACGTCGGCGGCCGCGTCGTGGCGCCTGATCCTCGCGTCGATCGACGGCCGGCATAGCGCCAGCTTCACCGTGCCGGTGGAGCGGACCGCGGCGTCGTCGCCGGCGCAAACGCAGCGCGCGCTGCGGTCCGCGGCGACGTTCGAAAAACCGCCGGGGACGAAGGTGCGGGTCGAGCGCGGCATGGCCGGCACGACGGTCCGCTTGCCGCTGCCGTCGTGGGTCTGGCGTTGGTACCTGACCGTCATCGCGCTCGCCGGCGCCTCGTATATTGCGGCGATGTACATCTATCGCGGCGACGCGACGACGATGTACGGCGTCGCCACCGCCGCCGTCGTCGTCCTCTGCGCGATCCCGCTGCCGACGCTGGCAATGACGGTGCGGCGCATCGATGCCGATCGCGGCGGCCTCACCTTCCACTACGTCCTCCCCCGCCGCAAGCGCCTCGGCGGCGTGCGCGAGATCGGCGCGGTCTACGCCAACGGCGCGCTGCACTACGAGCTGACGTTCGACGGCGCGACGCCGGCGTGGACGATCGTTACGCTACGCTCGCGCGCCGAGGCCGACTGGGTCGCGTACGAGCTAGCGCAACGTGCCTAGGTACGCGGCGATGTCGTCGGCGTCGCGGCCGCTCACGCCGAGGTCCGGCATGGCCGTGCCGGGCTTGAGCTCGCGCGGGTGCTCGATCCACTGCTTCATCACGCCGGGAATGTTCGGGAAGCGGCCGGCGAGATAGCTGCGCGCGCCTATGTTATTGAGCGGCGGGCCGACCATGCCGCTCGCCGCGCCGCTGCCGAAGGCGTGGCAGGATGGGCAGCCGTACGCGGAGACGAGCGCGCGGCCGCGCTCGGGATCGCCGAGGAAGCCGGTCGGCGCGGTATGGCGCGTCTCGCCGCGCGCGACGAAGAAGGCGATCGCGCCGGCCGCGGCGAGCGTCGCGAACGCGCCGCCGAGACAGACGAAGACGCAGCCGCGCAGATGTACCTCGTGCGGCTCCATCATCGCAGCGACTCCAGGTAGGCGATCACGCCGCGGAGCACGGCCGGGTCGAGGCGGTTGTCCGGCATCGCGCTGCCGCGCTTGAGCGCGCGCGAGTGCACGACCCAGCCGTCGAGGAAGCCGCGCCGATTCGGCAGCGAGGTCGCGGCGATCGTCCGCCGCGCCGCGAAGTGCGTGAGGTCAGGCGCGACGATCGACGCCGACGTCGCCGCTCCTCGGACGACATGACAGTACGCGCATCCCGCGCTGACGAAGAGCGCGCTGTCGGACGAGCGCGCCGGCATGGCCTCGTTGCGCAGCCACTGCTCGAAGCGCGGCGGCGGCTCGGCGACGACCGGCAGATGCCGCCACATCAGCGGCCAGAGGCGGACGAACGTCGCCTCGTCCGCACCGCCGGCGACGAGCGTGCAGCGGTCGTCCGGCCGCGGCACGCAGACGGCGCCGCCGATCGACGGCGGCGGCAGGCCGCTCCACGACAGCGACACGGCGGTGCCGGCCGGCACGTGGAGCTCGTTCGCCGTGACGAAGGAGACGCCGTCGCGCTCGTACTCGAGCTGCCACCAGTCGCCGCGCGGAATGATGCGGATCGAGATGCCGGAGCGCGGCGCGTTGCGCGCGAGATGGATGGCGCGGACGTCGATGGCGATCGACGCGGCGGCTGCGGCGACGGCGACGAACGAGCCGACGACGATGGCGCGGCGCCGGCCGAGCATGACGAGCAGCGACCACGCGACGGCCACCGCGGCGAAGACGATGAACATCGCCGAAACTGCAGAGCAAGACTCGTACAGGACTGCCGAGGACGCCCCTCATCCGGCGCTGCGCGCAACCTTCTCCCCGCAAGCGGGGCGAAGGCCCTTCCCCCGGGCTACGCCGTGCGCTTGCGCGTCCGCGCCGCCTTCTTCGCTGCCTGGCTTCGCGACGCCGCGCTGCGCTTGCGCGCGGCCGAGCTGGCCTGCCGCGACAGCGCCTTGGACGACGCCGCCGCGTGCCCCTCGCGCTTCAGCGCCTGGCGCGTCGCCCGTGAGCGCCGCGGCGACGGCTTTTTGTGCGCGCGTCCTTCCTCGATCGCGTGCTCGGCCGACTTCCGCGTCCGCTCCGACGTCGTGCCCTTCTTCGGCGGCGGCAGGTCGACGCCGGCGCGCCGCGCCTTCTGCAGGCCGATGGCGATGGCCTGCTTCGTCGAGCGCGCGCCGTGCTTCCCTTCGCGCACGTGCTCGATCTCCTCGCGCACGAACTCGCCGGCCTGCGTCGACGGCGCCTTCCCTTCGCGTTTGTCCTTGCGTGCTCTGCGGATCGTTTCTTGTTCAGGCATGCACACGATGGCGTGCACGTCTCCGGCCAATCATCCGGCCAGCACGACCTTCGGCTTGACCTCGACCGGGCCGCCCTCGCGCAGCACGTTCACGACCTCGCCGATGGCCACGAGCTGGTCGTGCGGATTGCCGAGGGCGAGGAGGTCGCCCGCCTTCACCGCGTTCGCCGGCACGAGGATCACGCCCTGGCCGCGCATCAGCTTCCCCTGCTGCGCCCAGTCGATGCGCAGCTTCTCGAGCGGGAGATCGACGTCGGTGAGCGGCTGGAAGTAGGGCGGGGCAAGGACCTCGTCGATCGGCGCGCTCTCCAGCGCCTCGAAGGCGATGGAGTCGTTGACGCGGAAGTTGCCGATGGCGGTGCGGCGCAGCTCCTTGAGATGCGCGGGGATGCCGATCGACGCGCCGAGGTCGTGGGCGAGGGAGCGGACGTAGGTGCCGGCCGAGGAGCGGATGCGGAAGCGCACCGTCGAACCGCGCACGCTGACGATCTCGAACTCGTACACCGTCACCTTCTTCGGCGTCAGCGCCGCCACCTCGCCCTTGCGCGCCAGCTCGTAGGCGCGCACGCCCTGCACCTTCTTCGCCGAGAACTGCGGCGGCATCTGCTCGAGCTCGCCGATGAACTTGGCGACGTGCGGCAGGAAGTCGACGTGCTCGACGGCGACTTCGTTCGTCTCGCCGGCGGGCGTGCCGGCGGCGTCGTACGAATCGGTGGCCCAGCCGAACTGGATGACGCCCTCGTACGTCTTCTCCATCCCCATCAGGTACGCCTGCAGGCGCGTGGCCTTGCCGACGCAGAGGACGAGCAGGCCGGTGGCGAGCGGATCGAGGGTTCCGGTGTGTCCGACTTTCTTGATCTTCGAGCGCCGGCGAAAGGTCTCGACGGCGTCGTGGCTGGTGATTCCCGCTTTCTTGTCGACGAGCAGGAGCCCGTCGGCGCGCGGCGGCTCGGGTCGCGGCATGCGGCGGAGGATACCTTACTCGAGCACGTCGTTCAGCAGCGCGATGACGCGCTTGCGTAGCGGCGCCATCAGCGACATCGAAGAAAGCCGGATGAGGCGCACGGCGATGTCGAGCGTGGCGTCGGTGAGGCGCTCGGTCTTGCGCTGCCCCGGCGACTCGTCGTAGACCCAGAAAAGAATGAGGCCGAGCTGGTAGAACCAGAAGAGGCCGGGCAGGAACTCGGCGAGGTCCTTCGGCACTTTGGTGCCGTCGAGGGCGTCGCGAAAGTAGCCGATGCTCTCCAGGCGCATCGGCGCGGTCTCCTTGGCGAAGGGGGAGAGCGGGTGCGACGGATCCATGCCGATGCGCACGAGCGCGGCGAAGAGACGGCGGTGCTCCGCGAACTGCTGGAACTTGACGTCGATGACGGCGCGCAACCGCTTCTTGAGGTCGCGCGAGCGCGCGATGGCCGCGGGGATCGTTTCGCGCGCTTCGTCCGAGGTGCGCGCGTAGAGGGCCATCACGAGCTCTTCCTTCGAACGGAAGTAGTAGTACGCCCCGCCCGTGGCCACGCCCGCCTCGGCGGCGACGTCGCGCATGGTAGTGACGTCGAAACCTTTGTCGCGGAAGAGGCGGAGGGCCGCATCGATGATCTTTTCCCGCGTCTCCTCGGCTTTCGGCGTCGTCACCATTCCCTCCCCGCTCCGTGGCAGAGCTCGCGCACGGCATCCTCCCACGCCGGGAACTCGAATGCGAAGCCGGAGCGGAGGAGGCGGGCGGGGACGACGCGGCGGCTCTTGAGCAGGAGCTCGGTCTCGGTGCGGTGGAAGAAGGCGGCGATCTCGAGCAGCCAGGCCGGCGCGGCGATGCCGAGGGGAACGCCGCAGGCCTCGCGGATCGCGCGCATGAAGGCGGCGTTCGGCAGCGGGTTCGGCGCGGCGAGGTTCACGATGCCTTCGAGCGACTCGTGGTCGATCAGCCAGGCGACGGCGCGGGCGAAGTCGCGATGGTGGATCCAGGAGACGAACTGGCGGCCGTCGCCCGCTCTGCCGCCGACGCCGAGGCGGGCGAGCATGCGGAGGATGGAGAACGGCGTGCCGCGAGCGGGGCTCATCACGATCGCGCTGCGCATCTTCACCTTGCGCGTCGACGGGAGCGCGACCTCGTCGACGGCGCGCTCCCACGCCGTGGCCACGTCGATGCTGAAGCGCCACGCGCGCGGCGCGCCGGGCTCGCCGCCGCCGACGATGCCGGTGCGCTCGTCGTTCGGCGCGTCGTAGCGGTGCGCGTAGATCGTGGCCGTGCTCATCTGCAGCCAGAGACCCGGCGCGCGCCGGGCCCGCGCGATCGCTTGGCCGACCGCGCGCGTGCTCTCGACGCGGGAGTCGAAGATCTCCCGCTTGTGGCGCTCGGTGTAGCGGCAGTCGACGCTGCGGCCGGCGAGGTTGATGACGACGTCGGCGCCGTCGACCTCCGCGGCCAGCTCTTCCCAACCGGCCACGCGCCACGGCAGGAGCGGCGGCGTCCGGCTGACGACGACGACCTCGTCCCCCCGCTCGTGCAGCGCCTCGGCCAGGATCGTGCCGAGGTGGCCGGTGCCGCCGGGCATGACGATGCGGAGGGAGCGGCGGGTGCGGACCTCTTCGCGGGCTTTGGTTTCGGCTTCCATGACGGTCATCGCGCGCCTCCTTTTTGAACGTGTTCAAAAATAAGGTAGGTCGCACGCCGGCCGGCGTCAAGGAGAATTTTGAACGTGTTCAAAAATAGTTGAACGCGTTCAAATGATCTCGCGCAGGATCGAGATCAGCCGCTCCTTCGCCTCCGCCAGCGGCAGCGGAATCGTGCAGCCGCTCGCCGCCGCATGCCCGCCCCCGCCGAACAGCGACGCCACTTTCTGGACGTCGTAGCCCGGCTTGGCGCGCATGGAGACCCGCGTCGACTTGTCGTCGATCTCCTTGAGCAGCGCCGAGACCACGACGCTGTCGATCGTCCGCCCGTAGTTGACGATCCCCTCGGTGTCCTCCGGCGACGCCCCCGCCTCGTCGAAGAAGCGCTTCGGCAGGATGGTCGTGGCGATCCTCCCCTCCGCCGTCAGCTCCAGGGTGCTGAGGCAGAGGCCGAGGAGCTTGACCGCGCCGGCCGGCGAGCTCTCGTTGATCCAGAGCGAGACGTCGCCCGGCACGACGCTGGCGCGCACGAGCTCCTCCGCCGCCTCGAACGCCCGCAGCGTGGTGTTGTGGTAGCGGAAGAAGCCGGTGTCGGTGGCGAGGGAGACGTAGAGCGCGATGGCGACGTCGCGGCTGAGCGGCACGCCGAGGTGCCGGCGGTTGAGCTGCATGACCATCTCGCCGACCGAGGGCGCGTCGAGGTCGAGGTAGTTGATCTCGCCGTACATCGTGTTGCCGAGGTGATGGTCGATGTTGACGACGGGACCGGGCAACACGCCGTAGCCGGTGCGCTCGACCTCGGGGCACTCCATCGTGAAGACCGCGTCGAGGCCGCGCGGGTAATCGGACGGAAGATGATCGGTGACCTCGACGTCGCTCGCGCCGGGGATGTTGTGCAGGGCCTTGCCGAAGCCGTCGCGCACCTGCACCGTCGCGCTCTTCCCCATGGCGCGGATCAGCCCCTGCAGCGCGAGGCCGCTGCCGAGCGCGTCGCCGTCGGGGTTGCGATGCGAGGTGATGAGGAAGTTGCGCCCGCCGCGGATGCGCTCGGCAACCTCGGCCGCGGCGGCGTCAGGACTCGTCGTTGTCGTCGGGTTCGTTGGTGTGCTTGTCATCGTTCGATTGAAGGTCGTGCAGCAGCGACTCGATGCGGCCGGCCCGCGCCGCGGTGTCGTCGTAGCGGAAATCGAGCTCGGGCGTGTAGCGGAGATGGATGCGCTTGCCGAGGAGCGAGCGGATGCGCGGGGCGCGCTGCTGCAGCGTGCGGACGACCTCGCGCGTCTCCTCCTCCTTGAAGCCGCTCATGTAGACGCGGGCGAAGTGCAGGTCGGGACTGACCTCGACTTCGTTGATCGAAGCCAGGCCGAGGCTGACGTCCTTGAGGTCGTGGCGAAGGACCTCGACGAGCGCATCGCGCAGCATCTCGCCAACCCTGGAAGTGCGCCGCGTCTTCCGCATTGAGGGGCAGAGGATAACGCAAACGACGTTTCGCCAACGGCGTTCGTATTGCCGTTCGTGATCCGCAAGCTCCTCCTCGTTGCCTTTCTCTTCGGCGCGCTCCAGGCGGGCGCGGCCGAGCGCCTCCTGACGCCGCCGGCCTTCGCGGCGCTGCGCGCGTACTACTCGACGCCGGCGATCGCTACGGACGGGACGTCGTGCCTCGCCGCCTGGATCGCCAGGCCGTCCGCTCGCACCTCGTCGTTGATGCTGCAGCGGCTCGACGCGCCGTCGGTGCAGCCCACCGCCGTCGTCATCGATCCACGCCTGGCCTTCGGCCGCGTCGATGTCATCTGGAGCAACGGCAGCTACCTTCTCGTCTACAACGCCGACGACGAGCTGCACGCGATGCGCGCCGGCCGCGACGGCGTTCCGATCGCCGGCAGCGATCACGTTCTGGCCGGCGATCTCCGCGACGCCGTCGTGGCCGCGAACGGGACGACGACGCTCCTCGTCGCGCACACGAACTTCGTCGAGAACGAGGTCGTGACGCTGACGCTCGACGCGCTCGACCGCGTCGTGAAGCGCACCACGATCGGGAACTACGCCGGCGCGCGGTACGACGTCGCCGCGTCCGGCGCCGGCTTCGTCGTGGCGCTCACCGACGATCCTGGCCTGCACGCGCTCCGCTTCGACGCCGCGGGCACGCAGCTCGGCGCGTCGATCCGCGTGATCTCGCCGCAGTTGCAGCGCATCCCCAACCCGGACAGCGTAGCCGTCGCCAGCCGCGGCGCGGAGACGCTCATCGTCTGGAGCGTGCAGCTGTTTCAGCAGCCGTCCGAGCTCTCCGCCGCTGTTCTCTCCGCATCCGGCGACATCGGCCCGCAGATCGCGCTGCCGTCCTCCGGCCAGTTCACCGTAGGCGTCGACGTGATCAGCGACGGCGGCGGCTACACGCTGCTCTTCGCGCAGCCCGATGTGCCGGGCTCGATCGTGCGGCTCTACGCGCTGGCGCTGAACGCCGACGCCACGCCGGCGTCGGAGACGCGCCGCGTCACGACCGACGCGACGTCGTTCGAGAGCAACGGCCGGCTGGTGCGCGGGAGCTCCGGCTACGGCGTCGTCTGGATCGCCAGCGGCGACGCGCTGCCGCCCAGCACGCACGACCACGTTCACGGCGCGCTGGCGCCGGCGTTGACCGGCATGACGCCGCGTCTCCTCTCGCGCTCCGCCACCGAGCAGAGCGGGACGTCGATCGCCAGCGACGGCTCCGGCTATCTCGTGGCGTGGCTCGAGCAGTCGTCGGAGCGCGACCAGATCTTCGCCATGCCGCTCGATCACGACGGCGCGCCGTCGGCGCCGCCGCTCCTGCTCTTCGAGCGCGCCGCGCCGTCGTATCCGGACCCGCCGCGCGTGACATTCAGCGGCGGAACGTACCTCGTCGCGTGGATCGGCGACAGCGCCGTGCAGGGCATGCGCTTCGACGTTGCCGGCCGGCCGCTCGATGCACAGCCGCTGCCGCTTTCCGGCTCGCCGCCGTGGAATTTTGAGTTCGACGTGACGCCGACGCCGGGCGGCTTCTTCGTCGTCTGGATGCGAAGCGGATCGATCTACGGCGCCGCGCTCACCGGCCCGCTGCCGGGCGCGCCGCAGAAACTGACGGAGCATCTGCCGCCGCTGCAGCCGGGAGGCTCGGCGCAGTTCGAGACGGAGCCGCACATCGCGTTCAACGGAACGAAGTTCCTGCTCGCGTACACGTCGACGTACATCTATCCGTGCGGCGATATCCCATGCCAGTCCGCGGTGACGTGGGAGCTGGTCCGCCTCGATGCGTCGGGACGCGGCGAGACCGAGCCGCATCCGCTCGGCATCGCCCCCATCGACGTCGCCACGGACGGCCGCGACTTCGCGATTCTCGGATGGAATGACCTGCTCCGCATCGACGCGCAGACGCTGTCGGTCACGGCGCGGCTGTCGGTGCCGAGCGAGCGCACGCCGGTGCTGCTCTGGAACGGCGCGCGCTACGTCGCGGTCGCGGTGGACGAGGAGCCGGACAGCGGCGCGCGCGTGATCGCGAGAGAGATCACGCCGGAGTGGACGGTGGCCGCCGCGCGCACGGCGAACATCGCGCCGCGCCTCGGCGCGCTCGACGCCGCGGTGAACGCCGCGGGGGACGTGCTCGCCGCGTACTCGCGCAGCATCGCCGACGATCCGTTTCAGGGGGCGGCGCGGGCGGCGGTGCAGTTCGTTCGCGACGTCGCGCCGGCGCGGAGGCCGGCGGCGAAGCGGCCGTAAAGTGGTGCCGGCGTCCCCGCCGGCCGGACCGGCGGCGTCCCGCCGCGGGAGGCGAGACGCCTCCCTGCCGGCCGGCGAGACGCCGGCACTACTTTTTCTTGATCGATTCGACGCCGCTCGCCTTCAGCACCGGCGGCCACCACGCGTCCGTCACTCCGGGCGACCACCAGCGCATCGAGTCGCGCGCGATCGACGGCGGGGGCGGGACGAGCTGCGCGAGGCGGTCGTAGATCATCAATCGCTCTTCCTCGGAGGTTCGGCTGAAGAGGTTGAGCAGCGTGAGCGCGTCGCGTTGGCGCGCCAGGGCGGCGATGCGCGCGACGTCGTGGCGGCGCACGGCGTCCTTGAAGGCGGCAGACGCGTCGTCGAAGACCGGAGGCGACAGCGTTCCGTCCTTGTCGAACGTCGCCGAGGCGCCGCGCGGGACGAGCGACTGCGTCCAGCCGCGCGTGAGGTCGACCCATCCTTGCGTCACGCGCAGCGAGCCGCTGCCGTCCTTCGCGACGTCGAGCACGTACTCGCATCCGAGGTCGATCGCCTTCGCGCGCGGCGTGTCGACGATGAAGAGGCCGGGCGGCGACGTCGTGCGCGCGTGGATCGTGCCGACGTCGAGCGCGAGGCGGCGCTTCTCGACGACGTGCAGCGTCGTCCCCGCGCCGACGTCGACGACGCCGATCGAGGGCGTCTCCAGGCGCAGCGGCGCGCGCGCGTGGATCGTGTCGCCGGCGCGATAAACCGCGAGCGCGCCGGCGCGCCAGCCGCTGGCGCGGTACGCGAGGAACGCCGGGAGAGCGATGCCGAGGACGAGCATCGCGGCGAGGGGGAGCGCGAAGAGCAGCAATGGCCGGCGCGCGCGTAAGTGCGGCGTTGCGGGCGTCGCGTGAAACGCGCCCAGCAACTCCTCGAGGCGGCGCACCTCGTCGTCGACGTCGCCGCTGCGATCCCAGAGATAGTCGTTCATGCCACGCGGCTCCTGTCGAGCGCGCTGCGCAGGAGCTGCACGCCGCGATGCAGGTTCACCCGCACGGAGCCGGGCGTGAGGCCGGTGCGCGCGGCGATCTCCGGCCCCGACATCCCTTCGACGAAGCGCAGCAACAGCGTCTCGCGATACGCGGCGGGCAGCGCGCGGATGGCGGCGAGCGCGTGCGCCGCCTCGGCTGACTCCTGCTGCGTCGAGCGCGCGGCGTAGTCGCGGTCGAGCTGCTGCGTGTCCGCGGCGCCGCGGCGGAAGTCCTCGGCGCGGTTGCGGGCGATGCGCGCGATCCATCCGGCGAACGCCGCCGGCTCGCGCAGCGAATCGAGCTTCGCATGCGCCGTCATGAACACCTCCTGCAGCGCGTCGTCGGCGTCCGCCGCGGCGAGGCGGCCGAGGAGAATCGAGCGCACCACCGGCGCATAGCGCGCGTAGAGCCGCTCGAACGCCGGCACGTCGCCGCGCTGCGCCGCGAGAACGAGCTCGGCGTCGGATGGGGCCACTTCAGGAAGACGCATTCGGCGAGTGGAGTGTTAACACGAGTGTCATTCCGAGCGGAGCGAGGAATCCCCTTCGGCGGGGGATCCCTCGCTCCGCTCGGGATGACACCTGCTAACACTTCGTCCGCTGCCGCCGTCTTGCCGGCATGAACGCGATCATCCTGATTCTCGCGGCAGTTCTCCGCATCGCCTCGGCATCGGAGCCGGGCGAGCGCCTCGTCCTCACCGGCCACGTCCTCGGCGCCGACGGCCGTCCGCGCGCCGGCGCACAGATCGAGGTGTGGCACACCGACGCCCGCGGCCTCTATCGCCGCGACAACGGCAACGGCCCGGCGCGCTTGCGCGGCTTCGTGCGCACCGACGCCGACGGCTCGTACACCATCGACACGATCAGGCCCGGCCTCTACCCCGGCACGACGCACGGCGCGCACATGCACTTCAAAATCGACGGCGGCCCGACGCAGACGCTCTTCATCGACGGCGGCCAGCCGCTGCTCCATCTGACGCGCGACGCGCGCGGCGTGCTCCACGCGGCGTACGACTTCCGCGTCGGCGGAGGCGTGCGATGAAGCGGCTGCTCGTCCTGCTCTTCGTCGCCGCCGGCGCGCACGCGGAGAGCACGCGCTATCTCCTCCGCCCCGTCTACTCCAGCGTCGGCTTCTCCATCGTGAAGTGGGGCGTGCTGAAGGAGGAGGGCGTCTTCCGCGACTTCAGCGGCACGCTCGACTTCGACCCAGCGGCGCCGCAGCGCTCGCGCATCGATGTCGTCGTGCACAGCGCCAGCCTCGACACGAAAGACGACACGCGCGACAACGTCGTCCGCTCCGACGACTTCCTCGACGTGCAGCGCTATCCGACGCTGGAGTTCCACAGCACCGGCGTACAGAACGGCGTCGTCAGCGGCGACCTGACGATCCACGGCGTCACGCGGCGCATCCAGTTCCGCCCCGCGTTCCTCGGCGTGCGCGAGCTGCCGAAGATCGGAAAGCTGGCCGGCTTCGAGACGACGTTCGCGATCAACCGCCGCGACTTCGGCGTCGTCGGCGCGAAGTGGGGCGCGGTGCCGGGGACGCTCGGCGACGAGGTGCAGGTGCACATCGTCATCGGCGCGGTGCGGCCGGTCAGATAGGCTGGCTCGGCGACGCCGGCGCGAGGAAGTTCGCGATGCCGACGACGAGGCCGACGCCGAAGACGTACCAGAGCGCGGCCGTTTCCTGCGGCGTCCGCAGCACGCCGGCGCTGCCGAGGACCAGCACCGCGACCGCGGCGAGGGCGAAGAGCAGCATGACGCTGCCGGTCGTGCGCAGGAGCGCCGGCAGCGACCGCGTGCGCGCGCCGAGCGCGGCGATGAGCAGCCCGAGCGCCGAGGCGAACGGGAACATCACCCAGAGCGTGACGCTCGGCGCGAGCGTCAGCCAGCCGATCGCCGCGGCGAGCAGCGCGGCGCCGGAGATCAGGCCGAGGACGATGAGCAGGAGGCCGGCGAGAAGCAGCATGGTGTAATTATGCGCTTCGCGCGAGGTGACAGGTGACAGGGAACGGGTCACAGGTGGTTACCGTCGCGACGATCACGAGCTGTCACCCGTCGCCTGCTTCCTGTTCCCTAGCTCATCGCAGCATCGTGTAATTATGCGCTTTGCGCGAGGTCACCGGTGCGGCCGAACGAGGAAACGATCGAAGAGCTGAAGCGCGCGGCCGGCATCGCCGAGCACGTGGCGGACGAGCTCGCGTCGGCGGAGACGCTGTTGGATGAAGCCGACCACGTCGGCGTCTGGTCGCCATCGGACGACGCGGGCGACAACCGCGAACGGCGGCGCAAGTTGCGCGAGGCGAGGGGCGAAGTCGGCAGCGCGGTCATCCGGCTGGAAAACGCCGCGATCACGCTGCCGGAGATCTCCGCGATGATCACCGCCCTCGGCCGGAGCGCCACCGCGCTGCGGCCGCAGATCGACGCGGTGACCGACTCGATCACCGACATCACGACCACGGGCGCGATCGGCGCCGACATCATGAAGCTGACCGAGCAGGCGCACGAGCTCCTCGACCGCGCCCGCGCGCTGGCGGAGGAATGCCGGCGGCGGATCGCGCGGCGGGAGCGGACGCTCTAGAGAGCCCCTTTCGTCATGCCGAGGCGCGAAGACGCCGAAGCCGCGCGCTGCCGGCTCAGGATGACGGACTGTGCAGAGCCTTCCTAAAGCCCCACGCTCTCGTCGAAATCGAGCTTCTCGCTCGTCGATCCCACCAGCGTCGCGTCGGTGTTCGCGGTGATGAACTCCTCGATGCGCGCGAGCTTGGCGTCGGCCTGGGCGCCGTCGAGGGTGATGAACGAGACCCCGATCCGCGCGCGCTGATGCACGTCCTGCAATCCGACCTCGGCCGCGGAGATCTCGAAGCGGTGGCGGAGCTTGTCCTTCAGGCTCTTCACCACCATCCGCTTTTCCTTCAGCGACTGCGCGAACTCGATGTGCAGCTCGAAGAGCGCCACGGCCACGACCATGCCGGAATACTAGCGGACCGGCACGTCCACGTGGCTGCCGGCCAGCCATTCGATCCGCAGTGGCTCGCCGGCGTCCGCGATCGTCTCGTCGCTGACGTCCTTTCCCGTGCCGTAGTCGATCTGCCGCCCCGGCTCTTTGATGACGCCGAGGACGACGACGATGCGGCTGCCCGCGGCGACGCGCCTGCTCATCAGGCGGATGCTCCGGACGTCGAGGTGCTGGCGCTTCCCCGGCTCGAGCAGGCGGCGCTCGCCCGGATGCCCGGCGTAGCTGGCGCGCGACCAATACGGCGCGAGGAGCACGTACTGGCCGGCCGCGGTCAGCTCGTAGAGCGTGATCTGGAAGTCGAAGTCCTTCTTGTTCGCGATGAAGTCGAGATGGCCGGAGAAGAGCCCGCTGACCTCGACCGGCAACGCCAGCGGCTCGCTCGTGAACTTCAGGGCATCGGTCGTGTCGAGCTCCTTGTCGATGACGCCGCCGCCCGGCCGCGGGCGATCGACGTCCGAGCGGTCGGCGAGGTTCACCGTCAGCGTGCCGCGCACCGGAACGCTCATGCGGCGGCTCGACATCGCCGCGATCGACGGCGCGTGCTCCCATTTGTTCGCGCCGACGACCATGTAGTTGACGCGGTCGGCGAGGATGGCGGGCTTCGGTCCGCGTCCGAAGACGTAGTCGAACCATTGATAGCGCAGCTCGCCCATGTCGATGTGCGCGGCCGGCTCGAGCTCGTAGCCGGCGAGCGACGTCATCGTCTTCGTGCCGAGGATGCCGATCGTGCCGCTGTGGGCGCGCACGTGATCCCATGGACCGATGACGAGGTAGTGCTCGGCCGATGGGCGGTACTTCGTGTGCTCGCTGAAGTAATAGAGCGCGGCGCCGGGGCCGCCGTAGTAGTAGCCGGCCGTCGTCAGCACCGGGATGTCGATGCGCGCGAACTCCTTGCCGTACGGGATCATGCTCCGCCAGTAGGCGTCGTACGACGGATGGGCGATCCACTTCGCGAAGATCGGATTCGGCGTGCCGTCGATCTTCTGGAGGTCGCGATAGGCGCGCCCGCTCGCGTAGAAAGTGCGGTCGAGGCGCTGCCAGCGCGCGCTGTCGCCGTACACGGCGTCGTCGAGCGTCTTGTTGTCGGTCGTGTAGAAGGGCCACGGATAGACGAAGTTCCAGAAGACGTTTCCTTCCATCGGCACGTCGAGGCCGGGCGCGACCGGCGTGCCGTCCATGATCGCCTTCAGCGCCTTCGGCATCCGCTTCGCCGCGGCCCACGGCGTCATCCCCTCGTAGCTGCCGCCGTACATGCCGACGCGGCCGTCGCTCCACGGCTGCGCGGCGATCCAGTCGATGAGCGCCGCGGCGTCGGCGCCGTCGTGCTCGTACGGCACGGGCGTATCGGGACTGCAGCCTTTGCCGCGCGTCAGGCCGACGACGCCGGCGAAGCCGTTCGACGCGGCGCGGCGCGCTTCGTCGAAGGTGGTCTGGGGATCGGCGTAGATGGTGAAGTTGAGGAGCGCGGGCAGCTTGCGCTTGGCGCGCGGGCGGACGACGATCGTGCAAACGGTCGCGCCGCCGGCCGTCCGGAACGGCACGTCGCGCGCGACGAGGTAGCGGCGACGATCGTCCTCGTCGCTCAATTGCGGGATGAGGGGCGCGAAGCTCGTGAACGCCTCGACGCCGAGGGCGCGGCGGAGGAGCTCGACGTCGCCGGGGCGGTGTTCGAGCGCATCGCGCAGCGACGCCTCCAGAACGCGCAGCGGCGTCCCGAACGACCAGAGCACGCGGAACGCCGTCTTGTCGTCGAGGCCGCGCAGCGTCTCGCGAACGGCCCGCGCGAACGCCTCGTCGAACGGACCGCCGCCCGCCTTCGCCTTCGCGTAGATCTCCCACCGCACGTTCGCGACGTTCGGCGGCATCGCGTGCAGCGTCGCGAGCGCCTCGGCGTAGCGCCCGGCCACGAGCTGCAGGCGGAAACGGCTATCGGGATCGAGGTCCGGCGAGGCGGCGAGCGTGCGCTCCGCGAGCGCGCGGTAGTCGATCTCCTGCGCCGCGGCGAAGCCCGCGGCAAGGCACAGCACGACAACGACGAAGACTCGTCTCAGCACGAGCACTTAGACGCCGGGCAACGGCAAACGTGAGCCGCTACGCCAGCACGGGCTCGAGCTTCTCGACCTTGAACGCCTCGATGACGTCGCCCTTCTTGATGTCCTGGAAGCGCTCGATGCCGATGCCGCACTCGAAGCCCTGGCGCACCTCGGAGACGTCCTGCTTGAAGTGGCGCAGCGAGGCGATCTTCCCTTCGAAGATCACGCGGTTGTCGCGGAGCAGGCGCACCTGCGCCGTGCGCGGGATCAGCCCGTCGATGACCATGCAGCCGGCGATCACGCCCGCCTTCGGCACCTTGAACGTCTCGCGCACCTCGGCGCGGCCCTGGAACACCTCTTCGAACTTCGGCTCCAGCATGCCGGTCATGGCGGCCTTGATCTCGTCGACCAGGTTGTAGATGACGGTGTAGAGGCGGATGTCGACTTCTTCCTTCTCGGCCAGCTCCGCGGCGTTGCGCTCGGGGCGGACGTTGAAGCCGACCACGATCGCGTCCGAGGCCGTGGCCAGGAGCACGTCGTTCGTCGAGATCGCGCCGACCGAGGCGTGGATGATGTTGACCTTGACCTCCTCGCCGGAGAGCTTGCGCAGCGTGTCGTTCAGCACTTCCACCGAGCCGGCCACGTCGGCCTTGAGGATGATGTTGAGGTCCTTCGTCTGTCCCTGCTGCATGCGCTGGAAGAGCTGATCGAGCGACATGCGCCCGCCCTTCGACTGCGCGGCCTCGCGCGCCTTTTCCTGGCGCATCTGGCCGATCATGCGCGCCTGCGTGTCGTCGTCGACGACCTGCAGCGAGTCGCCCGCGTTCGGCACGTCCTCGAAGCCGGTCACCTGTACCGGCGAGGCCGGCCCGACTTCCTTCACCCGCTCGCCGCGCTCGTCGCTCATGGCCCGGACGCGGCCCCACGTCGTGCCGGAGAAGAACGCGTCGCCGACGTGCAGCGAGCCGTCCTGCACCAGCACCGTGGCCACGATGCCGCGACCGACTTCCTTGCGGGCCTCGAGCACCACGCCCTTCGCGCCCATCTCCGGCGTCGACTTGAGATCGAGGAGGTCGGCGGTGAGGACGATCATGTCGAGGAGCTCGTCGATGCCCTGCTTCTTCGTCGCGGAGACTTCGACGGAAACCGTCTCGCCGCCCCACGACTCCACTTGCACGCCGCTCTCGGCGAGCTCGCGCTTCACGCGCTCGACGTTCGCGTTCGGCTTGTCGATCTTGTTGATGGCCACGATCATCGGCACCTTGGCGGCGCGGGCGTGGTCGATCGCTTCCTTCGTCTGGGGCATGACGCCGTCGTCGGCGGCGACGACGAGGACGACGATGTCCGTCACCTTCGCGCCGCGGGCGCGCATCATCGTGAACGCTTCGTGGCCCGGCGTGTCGAGGAAGACGATCTTCCGCCCGCGCTTCGACACCTGATAGGCGCCGATGTGCTGGGTGATGCCGCCGGCCTCGCCCGCGGCGACGTTGGTCTCGCGGATGGCGTCGAGGAGCGAGGTCTTGCCGTGGTCGACGTGGCCCATGACGGTGATGACGGGCGCGCGCGGCGTGGTGCCGGCGCTGCCGGCCTTCTCGATCGCTTCCATCTCCGCGGCCTCTTCGAAGGAGACGACTTCGGCTTCGAGGCCGAGGTCGCGGGCGATCTCGAGCGCGAGCTCGGCGCCGAGGGGCTGGTTGATCGAGGCCATGATTCCCTTCTTCATCAGAAGGTGCTTCATGAGGTCGTTGGCCTTGACGCCGAGCTTGTCGGCGAGCTCCTTGACCGTCACGCCCTCGGTCAGCGCCACCTTGCCGGTCGGGCGCTTGAACTCGAGGACCTTCGCCGATACCGGCGCGGCCTGCTTGCGCATGTCGCGGCGCGACGACGGCGTGCGCGGCTTGTTGTCTTCATCCGTGTCCGGCAGCGGGATGTCGGGGCCGAGGTCGTCGGCGATGATCTGCGTGCCGGAGAACGGACCTTTCGTAAAGAGCTCGTTGTCGACTTCGCTCGGGCGCTCGCTCTTGCCGCGTTTCCCGGTGGTCTTCTTCTTCGGCGTCAGCTCTTCGCCTTCCGCCGGCTTCTTGCGCCGCGTCGGCAGCATGCCGGGAATCGCAGGAGGCGGCGGCGGGCCGGCCGGACGACCGGGACCGGACGGACGGAGTCCCGCCCCTCCACCCGGACCGCGCATGCCGGCGCCGGCCGGGCGCGGACCACCCGGCCCACCCATCGGGCGCGGACCGCCGGGTCCGGAAGGACGCGGCCCACCCGGGCCGCCCATCGGACGCGGAGCGCCGCCGGGACCGGCCGGACGCGCCGCCATCGGCGGACGCTGGCCCTGCATCGGCGCGCCGGCACCGACGGGGCGCACCGGCTGCTGGCCGGCGTAATTCGGACGCGGGCCTTGCGGCGTGCGCGCCCGCGGACCGGTCGGGCCGGTCGGACGGATCTGCGTGCCTGGCGACGCGGGCGGCGGCGTTTGCGCCGCGGGAGCGGGCGTGGCGGCGGGCTGCTCGACCGGCGCGGCGGCGAGCGGCTGCTCGGCCGGCACTTCGACGGGGCGCGGCTTCTCGACGACGACAGGCGCCGGCGCTTCCTTGGCGGCGCGCTCCTCGGCCTCGGCAGCCTGGATGAACTCCGGGATGATCACGGACGGCGGCGGCGGCGCGGCGGGAGTCTCCTCGACCGGCACCTCTTTCTTCGGGCGCACCGGCGGCTTGATGATCGGGCGCGGCGGACGGACGACCGTTTCCTTCTTGGCCGCGACCTGCGGCTTGTCCTCGCGCATGATCACGCTCTTCGCGCGCGTGGTCAGCTTCTTGCCCGTGATGAGCGCCTGGATCACTTCAGGCTCGAGGGCCTGACTCGGATCGGTGATCTCCGCGCCGAGCGACTGCAGCTGGAAGATCACGTCCTTCTCGGACTTGCCCATCCGCTTCGCAATGTCGCTCACTCGAATCTTCGCTGCCGCCATTCAATCTCCCTTTGGGGTTTCCGTCATCCTGAGCGCAGCGAAGGATCTCAAACTTCGCAGCCGGAGATGCTTCGCCGTCTTCGCGGCTCAGCATGACGCGATGCGCTCACACTATTCAGCCGCCGCCGGCTCTTCCTCGGCCGACGGCTCCTCTTCGAATTCCTGCTCGTCTTCGTCTTCCGGCGTTTCCTGCTCGGAGAGCTGCTCGTGCTTCTGGGCGACCTCGATCATCTGCCGGGCCAGCTCCTCGTCGACGTCGGGGATGGCCGTGAGGTCGTCGACCGACGCGTTCACCACCGAGTCGAGGTCGTCGTAGCCGGCCTCCTCGAGCTTGTCGGCCCACTCGGGCGGCATGTTCTCGATGTCGTGGACGTTCGTCGCCGCGCGCGCCTCGGCCATCGCTTCCTGCAGCATCGCCGTCAGCGCGTCCGCGACCTCGCCCTTGACCTCTTCCTCCGACTTGATGTCGATCTTCGCCCCGATCAGCTCCGCCGCCAGGCGCACGTTCAGCCCCCGCTTGCCGATGGCCAGCGAGAGCTGGTCGTTGTCGACGATGACGTCGAGGTGCGGCCGGTGCGCCGACTCGTCGCTGGTCACGCTGACGCGGGTGATCTTCGCCGGCGCCAGGGCGTTCTGCGCGTAGTTCACGATGTCGTCGTGCCAGGGGATGATGTCGATCTTCTCGCCGCGCAGCTCGCGGATGATCGACTGCACGCGCGAGCCCTTCATGCCCACGCAGGCGCCGACCGGGTCGACGTCGCGCTCGCGCGACATGACCGCGATCTTGGCGCGCTCGCCCGACTCGCGCACGGCGCCCTTGATGACCACCGTGCCGTCGTAGATCTCCGGCACTTCCATCTCGAAGAGCTTGATCAGAAGGCGCGGATCGGTGCGGGAGAGGACGACCTGCGGCCCCTTCGGCTGCGTGTGGACCTCGACGATGACGGCCTTGATACGGTCGCCCTGCGAGTAGCGCTCGGCGCGCGACTGCTGCGAGCGCGGGATGATGCCCTCGGTCTTGCCGTTGAGGTCGATGATCATGTCGCCGCGCTCGAAGCGCTTGACGTAGCCGTTCTCCAGCTCCCCGACCTTATCCTTGAACTCGTTGTAGACCTTCTCGCGCTCGGCCTCGCGCACCTTTTGATACAGCACCTGCTTGGCCGACTGCGCGGCGATGCGCCCGAAGTCCTCGGCCGCCTTGGTCAGCGGGATGTGCACTTCGTCGCCCTGCTCGACCTCGGAGTCGATCTTCTGCGCCTCGTACGTGCGGATCTGCGTGTTCGGGTCGCGCACGACGTCGACGACTTCCTTGGTGACGTAGTCGAGGCGAATGGTCCCGCCGACCTGCACCTCGGGCTCGACCTTGCGGGCCTGCTCCAGCGTCCACTGCGCCTGCGGATCCTCGATCTGGTCCTCGTTCTCGACGATTTCCTTGATCACGTACATCTTCATCTCGCCGCTGTTGCGGTCGATGACCGACTCCATCGGCTCGCGCGTCTTGTAGTACTTGCGCGCGGCCGTGGCCAGGGCATCCTCGAGCGCCTTGAACACGCGCTCGACGTCGATGGACTTCTCGTACGCCAGCGCCTTGATGCCTTTACTGAGGTTCTCGTCAAACATTGCCGCTCAGATCTCCACTTCCAACCGAGTTTCCTTGATGTCCGCCAACGGAACGACGTAGCGCGGATCTTTTTTCACCTGCGGATCCGTCACCACGATCTGCTTGCCATCGAATTCTTCCAGGCGGCCGACGATGACGTGCAGTCCCCGAATCGCTTTCGTGGTCTGCACCCGCACCAGGCGGCCGATGAACTTCTGGTAATCGCTCTCCTTGTAAAACTTCCGGTCGAGCCCCGGAGACGAGACTTGCAGCTCGTACTCCGCCGGCACGACGTCTTCCACGTCGAGGAACGCGCTGACCTGGTGCGAGACGAGCTCGCAATCCGCCAGCGTCACTCCCCCTTCCTTGTCAATGTCGATTCGTAACAACCACCCGCGCCCCTGCTTTCGATAGTCGATGTGCACGAGCTCGAGGCCCTCGGAGGAGACAATTTTCTCGATCTCTTCTTCAACCCGACCCGGTAACGCGGTCATTTTTGCCCTGTAACAAAAAAAGCGGCCGAACGGCCGCTTTCGACTAAGGACTACTCGAAAGCTCTTGGATTCTACCACTTACTGCGCGACGCCGACAACACGGCCCAACAGGTCCGGATTCCCCTCCGCGCCGGCGATGGAGAGCTGCGCGAAGAGCTGGATGAGCTTGCGTCCGGCCTGGTCCGAACGCTCGTACGCCTCGCGCAAAAGCTCGATCTGCGAGTCGGTCTCATCCGCCGAAACGGTGAAGCCCTCGTGCGGCTGCCCAGGGTCGTGCGTCCGCTTGCGCAGCCAGCCGGGGCCCTCGAAGGTGACGCAGACGTAGCCGTTGTCGAGCCCGGCCAGACCGTCGAGCGGCGGGAGGACGACGTCCAGCGCCGCCCGCCGCTGCTCGTCGAAGGCGCGGCGGAGATGGATCTCGATGAGCTGCCGGATGGTGTCGCGCATCGGCCGCGGCAGGCCGTCGAACTCGAGGCCGGAGCGGTGGACGTTTTTCTCGACTCGCGAGCGGACGATGCGGCAGTCAGCGGCGATGGACTGCCCGTCCCAGACGAAGTCGATGTGGGCGTGCCCGCCCGCCGTCGCGAGCGGCACGCGGTGCTCGACGCGCGCACCGAGGACGCTGAGGTCGACGATGTCGACGTCCGTGCGTCCGAGGCGGCCCGTCAGCGGCTGCGGGAAATGAATCCGCTGCACACGGCGCGTTCGCGGCTGCATGTGAAGCGCGAATGATACTCGGAGCGCCGGCGTCCCGCCGGCTGGATCGGCGGCGTCCGCGCCGCCGCGGACGCGAGACGCGTCCGGGCCAGCCGGCGAGGACGCCGACGCTCCGAAAAAAGGTCGCGTCAGATCAGGTCAGGCACCGGCGTCCGGCTTCGATTTCCGACAGCATCTGCTCGATGTCGCCTGTCGGTCCGTCCAGCGTCGCCAGGCGCGCGACGGCGGGGGCGGCGGCGCGGCTCTGCTGCTCGACGGAAACGCGGAGTTGTTCGTGGTCCTTGATGCCTCGTGCCATACGCCGATTGTAATCGGCATAGGTAGGCGGTCGCCCGCTTTCCCTGCCACACCACCGTGCGTACGGGTCCGTACACGGCGGTTCGGTTGGTTGAACATCTTCATGGGGCCAGCGAAAGAAGGCCGAGCGAT